>MDSZ01008861.1_pt1 | contig 19222 bp, 33 predicted proteins | sample 811201 | NCBI WGS metagenome assembly MDSZ01 (sample SAMN05326647, study PRJNA326480) | marine metagenome | isolation source: seawater | place: Indian Ocean: North | collected 2010 | reverse complement strand
CAATCGTTGCTTTAGTTGCTAAAATTCCTACAGGATTACTTTCTCCTACACTTGTTAACTCTACTGCTTTTTTAATGTCATTACCTGATTGCAATACAACTGCATCTTGATTTGGCCATGCTCCATGACCTGTCCATCCAAATCTATTGTCTAAGTTTGTACCTGATATTAGATTAGGTCTTCTAGAATCAATTTCAATTTCCGGTATAACTTCAATATTACCAGGCAATTCAGGCAATATTCTATTATCCATAAGATACGCATTATTAATTCTTATCTTTCCATTTATATAACTTTGCGGTAAATCTGTATCGCTATCAATCACAATAAAATTTGAGGTTGGAGTTTCAAATGTCGCAGGTATTGGAAGACCATCAGGACCTAATTCAGGAAAAACGTTTAAACACGAATAAGCGGCTTTTCTAAATTTTTCTAAATAATCTTCGTCATTAATAAAATTAGGAGATATTATTACTTCTGATTTATCACTTGATATTTGTGTAATAATAAATTTATTTTCTTTTACATATAGTTTATCGTTTTCTTGTGTTCCTGATTCAGGATGATCAGTATTTGCGTAAATAAACGAATCATCACCTTGTGTAAATTCTCCAATATAAATCTTTTCATCATTGTTAACAAGAACTGGAAACGGAGAGCCTGCAAGAAGTCTACAAAATTCTAAAGATATTTTGAATTGACCTTTTCTATATCCTAAGTCTCTTAAAAATTTTCCGTGATCAAACTTTACAACTAAAGGAGTACCATAAGAAGTCGACATTACTTGACCATTTGCCAATTGAACATCAAATAATGGGTCATCTTTTGTAATATATTCTTTGGTAATCAATTGACCTTCATTACCAAATACAGAAACCTTTATAATGTCATCAGCAGATGCTCCAAAATATACTTCAGGCCATTTTTGCGAATCAAAAGATTCTTGTGCAAACTGTTCATAAAACTCAGTATCCCTAAAAGTTAGATAATCTCTACCTTCAGGTAACGAAATTAAGTTTGCAATATCTTCAGGAATATGAAGTACACGTCTAGATTTTTGATCAGGTTGACTAGTCTGCAACATAAAGTCAACAGCTTTTATATCTTCCTGTGTATTACTTGTAGGTGTAGATCCCTGAGTTGATTCTGTTATTGGACCTTGATTAGGTTTTGCTCCGTAAGCCATTTAAAACTCCGTAAATTCTCTATCTAAGATGTCCTTTGTATCCGCAGATGTTCGATATCTTTTTTGGTATATAATGTACCGCGGCTTTTGAGTTTCTGATGATATAGTTTCACCCGTTGTAGGATCTTCATATAACAATAATTTATCACCTTTGACTCTTAATCCGTCAAAAAATTTTCCACCATTCAATTCAAAAGCATTTCTAATTTCAGAAAACGAATTTACATATTTTAATTCATCTCTTGTCTTTAATCCTTGATAGTGTTCGTTTGCTTCTAGTTCTTCAGGTTTATAAGGCATTATAGACTCACTTTAAATTGATGATCTGGATCATAGTAATTTATAACTTTATTAATACCTGTTCCAGATTCTATTTTATAAATTATTTTATATCGTCTTTCCGCTTCTAATCCAGATGTTCTTAATCTGAAAAAATTTCCATTTGCATCGCAACTTATTTTAGAGCCTGATCCAAATGGAATTATTGTTGTATCAGTTGTTGCATCTACAATAGAAAACATAGAACTTCCACTTGGTAAATACTTTACGTCTAAATAAGACGAAGTTGTTGAAAAAGTTTGTGCAGGGTATTTTTCTCTACCTTTTACTCTTATTCTAGGTAATGCACCTTTCTTATATTCTATATTTAGTCCTTCTGTGTACAAATGCAATTTATCTAAATTATCCGATGTTAATGCACTTAAAGATCCTGTTACCCATGTTGAATCATCCCAAACAACTTCAAGCTTTGGTGGATAAATTGTATGTGTATCAGATGAAAAGAATTTAAACATTCCTGATGCTGACGTACTAGTTTCTTCAGCCGAATCTCTTTTAATTACAAAGCCTTCATTTGGTACGGCAGATGTTAACCAATTATTAACAATACCAGTAACATCCATTCTCATGTCTACAGCTTGATCTTTATTGAACGATTGAGACGCTGCGTATCCTGATGCTGAATAATACGTTGCACCCCAATTACCATCCGCTGTATGCCATAATGAAGAAGTTGTAGAATTTCTTAATTTCCAACTAACACCATTTTCTGTTTGCGGTTCATCTGACTTTTTCCCATCACCTTCATCCCAGCTTTGTGATACAGCGTATGCATATAATGTATTATCTCTGTTTAGCTCTTGTGCGCCAGCGTCATACATTACTAAATAATATTTTGCATTTGATTTTATGTCGCCGCTTGAAACTGATTTAGACACTTGTGTAATATCAAATTTTATAAGTCCTCTAGCTATAAATGCAAATTTAGTACTAGCCTTTTGAAAGGATTTACCAACCTCAATAATCTCATCAGCGCCATGATTTTTTAAACTACCTGTTCCAGTTAAATTTTGGCCACGAGATATCATAGCATCTTTTTCGGTCGATACAAAATAATGTGCCATTAATAGTCTCCTACTACTTTACCAACAATATCAACGTCAGGATATCTTACTTCAAATATTGCGGGATCTAATGATGGATAAATTACTCCTTTTACGGTCGCAGCAGTAACATCGTAAATGTTTCCTGAATATCCTTGAGCAGTTTTAAATTTGTTTTTAACAACTATAATTTGCTTATCAGGATTTTCTTCATCAGGTGGAACTACGTTATTAACACCTTCCACTAATGATATTTCATACGCTATGTCAGATAAAATTATTGGCTGATTGATTTGCCATTTGTCAATATCAAAATATGCTTTAACTTTATCTATACATTTTAATAATACTTCTTCTTTATTATATTCTCTTTTTGCAAAGATATTAAATTTTATAGACAAATTAATAATATAAGCATCTTTTAAATTTATAGCGTCAGTTAAGATTCTATATGGTCCAAGATAAGTTCTTATATTTTGTTTTGTTGCTTGATTAACCGATTGTAATTTTTTATTATTGTCATATCCTAAGACATAAAAATTTAATGCCATAGGATTAGGAATTCTGACTTGCAATTTAGATAAAGGTATTTCTCCACCAAAATCGTCAAGAGTTTTTTGTGTAATTGTTTGTTCCTGTAAAGTTCCTTGACCTGCATTTATTTGGTCATCTTGTGTAATATAAATTTTTGACACATTTCCATATTTTGCTGGCAGATTGTAAACTCTTGTAATGTAATCCTCTTTTGATACTGCTCTATTTTGTCCAAAGAAATGTTGCTTGATATTTTCTTTTAATTCAGTCAAGCTTTGTTCACCTCTACCTCCTGTAGCAGGTACTGGGTTATTAACTGCAATAGAACTTTTTGATTCGTTTAATAATCCTGTATCTAATCCGTTAGATAATATTTCAGTATTTAAACCTTTTATAGAGGTAATAGTATTTGATGCAACATTTGATTCTACACCTCCGCCATAAGAATATTGTATAGTTAATGTAGTATTTGTTGGTGCTGCACCGTATACAGAGGTATTTAAAAAGTTTGCCGGGTCTAAGACAGAATTTTTATTTAGAAAATTTGTGTTTGTATAATTGTTACCGACTGTTGATGGATTTGGTATAACTTCTTCGTCAACACCTTGTGCAGTACCAGATCCAAAATGTAATCTTGTTGTTCCTTCTGAAGTGATTTTAATTTTAAATCTATTTTTGGTTCTTACCATTTTTAAAATGTAAGGTGTCGTATCATTATAGCCAGCTAAGTTTTCATCAAACTCTGCCGTATTTGCAACATCATCAAAAACTAAGTCCTGTGCTAAAGATTCAACTTCATACCATTTATTGTTGTCACTGTCTGTACATGAAATAATTTCTAAAACGGGTTTATTTGAAAGTGTAAGCATGTCATAAGCTTTAGCTTCAGAAAAAGGAAATGTTTCTGTTACAATAGTTCCGCTTACTGCTTTAACTTGTTTTTTCAATAAGTACTTTGTTGGTGTTACACCATCATCACCTAATTCGTAAATAGATACTTCAGTTGGTGACATAGAACCAGAAGACTTAAAATTTAAATCGTCTAATGTTCTAAATGTTTTTCCTGCAGCAGATGCTTCAACTGTTGATCCAGCTTTTATCGTATATGCATAATCGTAATTTGGTCTTATACTTGCACCAGAACCCTTTGCAGGTAATGTTTGAAAGAAATCTAATGTTACTGTTGACGGTGTTGAAATAACGGGTTTATATCCGTATGAATGTGCAATATCAAAAACAGTTTTTCTTTCTTCAGCATAAACTAATAATGATTCTCTAAATTGTTCGTCAACATAAAATCCTAATACATCTCCAACGTATGCAGCCATTTCAATAAACATCATTCCAGGTGAAGCTTCATTAAAATCCGCATAAGCATTCGGAAAATAACTTTTTGCATGTTCAATTAAATCTTTTTTGAAACTTGTAAAATTTTTATTTAAGTAGTTAACTACTGCTGGTCTTGGTTTTGTTGATGCCATTATCTTACTGCCCTTAATAGATTAAGTGATATCGATTCTGTTGCTGATGGATCGGTTTGTAATGAAAACATTATAGATATAAATACTTCGTTTGTATCTTCCGAAGTGTCAACAATTATATTATTTAATATTACATGAGGTAGCCATGTTGCTACAGAATCTCGTATAGACTCAATTATCTTATTATCTAAATCTGCGTCATAATTTTCAAATAATACATTAAAAATATTACAACCAAATGTTGGTTGACCTACTCTTTCACCTTTTACAGTTAACAATAAATTTTTTAAATTACTTTTTGTTTGTTCTAATAATGTAGAAGATGTTCTAAAAAATCCTTGTTGACTTATTCTAAAAGGCAAAGTAACCCCAATTTGAGCATCAGGATCATTATCCCGCGCGCGGGTAGAGGTTGTTCTTGGGTTATCTAATGCCATTACTTAATCCTTAGTGTCGCAGACGCAAATGAATTAGCCAAACTATTTGTTATAGGTGTAAAACTACCACCTAATTCAGTGGCCCTTGCTCTTGTAGTTAAATATCTAGATCCTCCATTTGTTACGACAATACCTAGTTCCATTTGTGAAGCAAACTGTTTTATTGCTGCAGCAGCAGTTGCCACTGATTGAATTTGTGGCGGATTTGATCCAGGTATATTTTGACCGATTAATGCTAATTGATCTCCGATATATTCAAATCCTTTTGAGAACGAATCTCTTTCAAGCAACGGTACAGCCCTGCCAGGTTCCGGAGCAGCTACTGCTCTTCTAACATAATCATGAACAGCAACAGCTTCTTCAGTAGCCTTTTCAACATTCTGTTTCATTTCTTGAATCTTAGGCTTTGTTTTTAGAAATTTATTCTTAGCAGTTTCTTTATTTTTTAAGTTTGCTAAGTTTCTAATTAATCTTTTTAACTCAAGAGCCATTATCTATTTTTGCCCTTTTTAGCTTCAATAGCTTTTACAACTTTTGCTGAATGTCCACTCATTGCTTTTTTCATAAAATCATGTTGCATTAAGCTAGGATCCATCTGCTGTTGTGGTTGCATATTATTCATTTGAGCTATAGAATTAATTGGTCCACCGCCCATTGTTGGCCATTCTTCCTGACCGTTTGCAATACCACCTTTAGTTTCACTTAGTATTTTGTTTAATACTGGATCCTTAACGTTTAAATCAACACCGTTACTAACCATCTCTTCAGATTCAGCCATATAAGAAGCTTGTATAGGTTCAGGTTTATTTAATTCACCTATAATTGATTTTACTTGTTTTTTAACTTCTTTACGAACTTCTTCTCTTATTATTAATTGAAGAGCTTGTATTACTTTTTTTGATTTTGACATAATATCACCTTTATGTTGTTTACTATATATATCCTAAGAAAAATTTCTTGTACGTTCCAAGTCCTCTAATTCTGTCATACAATCTTGTAAATCAAGAATTTGAGAATCTAATAATTGCTCAATATGTTGTTCTCTTAAATCTGCACCGTCCGAATTGCCTGATATACCTCCTGGTCCTGCAGTGTAGTCATCTCCAAATGGAACTATAAATGGATATTCAACGTCTAAATTTGCTCCATTCATATTAACATTACCTTCTTCGACAATATCGCCTGGAAACAATGAGCTACCTTCTGGAAAAAATCCTTCTCGTAAATCACCTTGATCTCCATTGGCCTGAGCAATTAAATCATCTAAATTATCTATATCCATACCTATAAACGCATCAGGACCTCCACCTTGTCTAGCTGCACCTAAATCACCAGGTATTCTTTCAATATAAACACCACCTGCAGCTTCACATTCTTCTTTTGTAAGACCGGCTTCTAAGCCTCTATTTGTTGCACACTGAGCTAATACTTTTTGCAGTAAGGCTATTAATCTAGGTAATACCTTTGAAGTATCTGTTAAATTTCTTACGGCTGTATCTAGCATTATTGCAAATCCTTCTATAATTTGCATGATCATAAGAAATGCTTCAACAATCCTAATTGGTGCAAAAATCCATTTCAATAGCTTTATTACTTTTTTAATTTTCTTTATTAGTTTGTTTATTTTATCTAAGACTCTTCTAATAGTATTAATAGTTCTTAATACGCGCTGAATTACTTTTATAAGCTTGTTTACATCAGGTACATATTTGCATGCATCATCCGGTTCAACATCTACAAGGTTAACTAAGCTTTGAGTTTTTGCAATAAACTTTCCTTGTATTGCCATCATTTCATTTAGCTTTTTCTGTATTGCAACCCACCACGCAAAGTCCATACCTGGAATATCTAAATCTAATTCTAATTCATTTACCATATCTTCAAGCTTAGAACCTTTTTCAGGAGTACCAGCAAGTTCTTGTAAACTACAATATGCTTCTTCGTCATCTGGCCCTAAACCTGCCGCTGCACCGTCAGGAGATACTACGGCACCGTCACCAGTTGCTCTTGCAGCACTTGATATTCTGGCAGGGGCTTCTATAACATTTCCAAATTCATCTTCTGCAGTACCATTTAATAGTAAATCACCTGGAAGTAAATCTGTTCCTGGCGCATATAATCTTGCTTCTCCACCCATTCCTGAATGAATAACGGTAACACCATCTGGTCCTGCAACGAATCCTCCTTCAGTAATAAAACCATCTGTAATTGATTCGCCAACATTGAACAAGTCGTTATTTAATGTTGCACCAACCCCAAAAGCTTCTTCTGCAATAGAGTCATATAAATCTTCTTCAGCTGACTGATTGATCACCGCTTCGCCAGATAAAGACTCTTTTATTGCACTGCCATCAAGTATTTGGTCACCTAGTAAAAGTCTTGAACCGGCAGGTAAAAATCTTCTTACTGATGTAATACTTTTACAAAATAAATCAGCCACTACTCTTCACCTAATTTTGCATCTAATGCCTTCTTAGGACGTTTAGATATTTTTACGTTTTTACTTAATAATCTTGTTTTCATTCCGTCTTTTGTTTGAGCTGATAGATACGCTGATAAGCCAGCTGCTGCAGCCATTGCACCTGGAATAGGAACAGGCATTCCTAAATTTCCAACTCCTGTTGCACCTTGTATTTGATTCATTGCTGATATAATTTGTTGGAATACTTCATGTAAATATCCAACCAATTGATCTCCTAATACGGCAGGCTGAATGTTTTCTTTTTCTATATCTCCAAGAAAAACATTTTGACCAATTATATTAGTATTTTTAACAGAAACTAAAGTATTATCATTTCCAGAAAGTATAGAAATATTTCCACCTTCTTTAGAATTAAAAAGTAATTGATCTGAATCAAGAACAATTAATGGCCCAATATATTCGGTTTCGATAGCATTGGGCGCAGTTGGTATCGTGTTTAAAGATAGAGATCCATCACGAATAAAATACATAGATGCAACATCTTCATCAATGTTTTCAGGTAATGGATCATATAAAAAATCTGATTCTTCCTCTTCTTCCGCAATTCTAATTTTTATTACAGCTTCTCTTTCAGTGTCTTCGTTTTTACCAATTCTTATTGATTGATCATTTCTACCATTTATAGCCCAATCACCTGCAAATTGTTTTACAGGCCTTGGAAAAGGATTAACCGAAAATCCACCTTCTTTAGATTTTAAATACGCTTCAAGTTGATTATACTTTATAGTACCATCAGTTGGATTACTTGATATTCCAACTTTCATATTTTGATTAACACTGTTTGAAACGTTTATAGGTCCATGATAAAATGTTTGTGCACCTAAGTTAATAATTGAAACCAATTCACCAATAACAGGATAATCTCTTACAGCAGAATTTACTGGCAGTATCCAACCTTTACCATTTTCAGGCAGTACATTAAACGGTACAAGTGGTGAAGCTTTTATTGCACCGATATAGAATGGGTTTTCAAGCCCTACATTTTCTAAATCTTTTTCGTTATAAATGACTCCCTTGACTTCAGCTAATACTGTCTGTATACTTATTGACTTATTGCTAGCAATTAAATCATTAGCAATATCACGTACACGTTTTTCAGTTGGCAGGCCTTCGTTTACGGTAACATTTGCGTTACCTACAGAGTCTTGGAAAACTCCTTTAGACATTACTTACCCTCTATCGATTCTATACCGAGACTTATATCGTCTACTTCGCTTTGAATTTGTTCAGTTGCAACATTAATTTTTGCTAAAATATCTTCTTTTTCCGCATCAGACAATCCGTAATCACCGTCTTGTGCTTTTGCTTCCGTTTGGACTAATCGTTGTACAACGGCCGCTAACTTAACCAATAATTCATCATTCCTAATGTTTGCTTGCATATATTCACTAATCATAGGAAATAATTGCATTGCTGAATTAGGATCCTTAATATACGTCATAAGCTCTTGTACAAGGCTTTCAATCTGTACTTTATTTCTAGTCGTATTACTATCTATCTTTTTAAATAGATCGGCTAGAGTTGTACCTTTAAATATTTCGTAGTCAGCAGACATAGTGTATAGTCCTTTGACTATAAATATAGAGTTACCTAGGAATAGGGGGACGAGTTTTCATAGTGTTAACAACGCCGTTTTGTTCCCATTGTTTAACTAATCCACCATAATGAGATTTCATAGTATTAATAACTTTTGTAATATGTTGCGTTTTAGCACCAGAAATTTCTCTTAATAAAATGTATAAAGCTTTTTTATTAAAAATCTCTATTGAATCTAGTCTGTCCATTAATTCTATAATAGAGTATGCAATATTAATGTCACGATCTTTTTTAAATACTCTAGGAATATTTTCTAGCCAATAATCTATTATCTGTTCAAAGAATTGAGATTTTTCTGCATTTTCCATATCGAGTTCTGGAGCAACCATTGCTTTTGCTTCTTTATGGTTTAATTCCAAAAGATTCTTATGTGTTTTCATTTTTTTGTAATTACCATTATTATGGCATATTAACCAATTTTTAACTACAACACTAAAATAACTAAATGCTTTTCCATTTCCTTGTTTATATTTGCTCAACCTAGTAATTAAGAAAGATATTACTTCATGCTTAACATCTTCAATAGGAATATCAAAATAATAAAATTTAAATGTGTGAATAATATTTTCAACCAGTTTTTCAAATGGCTTCCTTAAATGTTCATTATAAATAGCATTTTTTTCACGAGTATTTGTCGTGTCATTATATCTTACAATTGCATCTTCAGTATCTTGTGTAAAATACATTCTTGTTTTTGATGGTTTTCTAGGCATTATTACTCCTCTGTAATGTTTTCTAAGTTATTGATAATTTCTTTTAATTGTGCAAAAAGCACGCCAACTTCGTCATCTGCTTCAAAATATCCTAATGAATCTATTCGCTGAGCTTCTGATAATGTATTTTGTGTAGCAACATAAGTTGTATCAACCCATTGTTCAAGTCTATCACATTTAGTATATAAATTCCAAATAATGTAAACCTGTGTTACCACTATAATTGCTAATATAGCAATTACTATTTCTAATATCATCCTTCCTCCGAGTTAAAATATAACAATTGATTTAATCTTTCATATTGTGCTGGACCATCTGGAACATTTACTGAATGGTACATGCTGCCTTTAAATAATACCAATCTATTATATTTGTACGCAAATGTATCGGTTTTTTCCCATTCTCTTTTATGGTTTTTTGTCAATGGATCAAACCAATCGTTTTCGTTTCCACCATCAGGATAATAACCTGATCTCCATTTTGTTGCATCTTGTCCAGTTGGTTTATGTCTCCACAGTGAAGTTCCATAATCTGCAGGTACATCTTTAGACAAATAAATCATACCTGTCCAAGTTGTCCAGTCATGATGAATCCAATTTGGTTGTGTATGCTCATCACCTTGAACTAATTTGTAATATGAACAATTAAAATTCTCTACATCATTTGTAGATGTCCATGCGTATTCATCGTGTATAAGATGGTGACCTGTGATTTCTTCTAAATAAGGAATTAAACTTACATCAGGTATACCTACTGTGCGCATAAAATGATTACGGCCAGCTTCTTGTGTCCATTCTAATTGGTTCGCATAATCAACAACATCGTCAGGATTGTTATAAAAGTCATCTACAATAAAAATGTCTTGTCTCATTTAAATAGATCTCCAAGTTTATCGACGTCAAGTCCTTCTAACACTTCAGCATCAGGTTCTAATGATTCACCTTTCATTATTTTATTATAATCTATTTTAGATTGACCAGAAAACAAATACGCTTCTTTTTCAAGACGTGTTGCAGTTGAATCTGCATAGTGAATTATAAAACCTATATTTGTTTTAATTGTTTTCCATTCAAAGCCTTCAATAAAATAATTTTCATTTCCTTTTTCATATAATCCATCAGCCATCTTTATACCTAAAAATTCTTTTTCAGACATGTCAATATGAAATTTACCAAGTAAATGAAAAGCTCTATCAGTAACTGTCATATAATGTAATTCAGGATTATGATTAAAAGCTCTACCATATTTTTTAACTTGCCAATCATCAGTATTAACAACATAATAGTCTTCAGACATATTACCAATTTTACCTAAGTCATGAAACATGCAACAAAAAACAATATTTTCTTCAGATATGTCTTCTGTAAATAATCCACCGTCTTTCCATAAGTTATAGTATTTCTTGCCCCAATCAATAACGTTTAATACGTGAGCAACATAACCGCCTGGAAAAGCATTATGATAATACTTTGTTCCTGATGCGGGTGCCATAATCATTCGATCTTTAAAATGCTCATGTAACTTTGTTATTTTTTCGTGACGTTCACCTGTAAAGGTTTCGTCTATTATTGCGATCAACTTATTCCAGTTATCACCCATTTCTATAGCATTAAGATCTAAACTTTTCATACTTTCTCCTTAGTCCAGTTTAGTTTAAAAATATCAACATTCGTAAACTTATATGGTTTAACAGTTTCTGATTCTAGTATGTCAACAACATTTACCCATTTGGCATTCATAGTATCTCTAACTTGATAAACACCATCTTTGCCGTCTGTACCTTTTAACAAAATAAAATCGCCATACTCAAATGGTCCACCCCATCTTGCAAGTAAATTACGTGATAATGCAACAAACTTATATCTAGATGCATGATGTACTCTTATTCTAGTTCCATCTGCCGTTACATCTGGTGTATCATCACACTGTATTGTATTTGGTTGATACATTGTTACATCAACTTTAATACCGTGCTGATAGAACTCGGATAACCTTTCAGACAACTCTTTGTTTTGATTAGCAAGAAACTCATAATGTTGATGATAAGTCTCTTTATTTGCTTTCATAAAACGAGTTGCAACATAGCCGTTTATTGTTGTTATTAGTGCTATTACTAATAGATACTTACTTAGGTTTTGCATGTTCAAACGCTCCTATATTTGATTATTGATAGTATCAATCTAACAAGGATTTTTGACTTATGAAAGTGTTTTACGAAACTTTTCTGATAAATAGTTTATAGTCCCCTAACTATTCATCGTCATCATTTACAAATTGATCGTAACCTTGATTGTATGATTCATTTTCAACTTCTATTTCTACGTCTTCCATTAATAATTCGATTGCATCCCAATCTTTATCTTCTAATGCCGCTTGAAGTCTTATTAAAATGTCATTTAAGTTTAACATTTGGTCTTTCTCCATACTTTTATTTAAGTATGGCGTTTCGGTAAAAATTGGTATATTAGTTGTAGTAACATTTTTAGCTCTATATGGTAATATAACCTGCATTAAGCCTCCGCTATTCTGTATGTTAAATCATATTCAAATCGTGATTTATCTCTATCTCTAGCATAATCACATATTAAATGAATAAATAAATTCTGTGCTGTTTCATTAATATTCGTTGTTTCCTCACCAGAAACTTCATCAATAAGGTCTTTATGTAACGTGTAAAACCTTTTTATCTCTGCTGAAAAACCGTTCCACTCTAAAAGAGGAAGATCAGAATCACCTATTTCTTTATTGTACATTTTTATCCTTTGTCATTTTATTTAGTATCTTATTTATATTTTCTTTTTTATCTTGTGGTTTAACAGATGGTCGAAATGTTACGATTGTTCGTCCATTAATAGTCGGCATTCCATAATCGTCTTTACCAATTTCTTTTACTTCAACCTTTTTGTTTTTAAATCTTCCAGTAAGTATTGTGTCACCTACTTCAATATCAATTGTTATTGGCATATTATTTTCCTGTAATGTCCGTGTACATTTGGTTTGTATTCTTTTTTAATTCTTCTATTTCTATATCTAGATCTTTTAGTGTTGCACTTAAGCTTCCTTGCTGTACAGTCTTTTTAACAGTGGTAAGAAATTTCTTATCGTCTTTAGATGATCCAAAAATATAATCTGCTACAGGAAAAGCAACTTGTTCATAATCAAGTTGATGGAACCACGGTTCAGGTTTTCCTGACTCATAACCCAATGTACGCGTATCTCCACCAGGTAACCATCCTGTATCGGGCTCACCGGCGTCTGCACCATATCCACTGTTTGTTATAAGTTCATGTAGCTTCATATTACTAAATATATTAATTCGAATTATCTTTCATCTTTATTATTTTAACTTTCATATCTTCAAGTTGTTTGATCCATTCTGTAATTAAATCTAATATTTTATTTTTACTTACTTCGTGGTCTTCACTGTCTAATATTTTATCGACCCATTTTTTGTACATCGATAAATAGCCTGATAGCCATGTAGCTATTTCGGCCCTTTCTTCTGGCCATGATTTTGTCATTGCTTATCTCCAAAAATATAATTTGTATTTAAGTACTCTTAAAAGGAAGTAAGGATAAATAATGGCATGAAGAAGCTTATCTTTCAGAGCGTTTTTTGTTGTGAATGTAATGTCATCTTTAATCAATGTATGGTTAGTTTGTTTTATTATGCTGTGTCTATGTGACCAGAATTTTGCACCAAACATTGAGCCCTCATAAAGAATGTCATTAAAATATAACTTTTCTTTTGATGTGTTGTATGTAACTATTTTAAAGCATAATCCACCAGTAAACGGTATTTTTATTTTAAGTAATGCACCTCTACGTATACCCTTATAATGTAAGAGTTTAGAAAACATAGGTAATAAAAACTTTAATAAGTTTCCATCTTTATTTACGAATGCTTTTTTGACCTTAGGAAAAGGTGCTTTTACTTTAGTTTCTAGTTTGATATTCATTATGCTAACGCGATTTTAGTTGTTGTCAATTTTTTTATTTTATTAAAATACATTTTCTTAGCCATTTCAACAATGTTCATAAACTCATCTGCAGTAATTATTTCTTGTCGTCCATTAAAAGCTTGTATGTTGTAATGTTCTAAGATTAAATCGACAATTAAAGAATCGATTGGTGATTTTTTCATTGTATTCCTCTACTTAAAAAGAAGATACATGTATCCTCCTGCTAGAAAAAATAAAAAGAATAGTTTCGTATATTCCCATATCTCATCATTTCTAGTAAATGTTACAGGTTTTTTACGCTTTTCTACTTTGTCCCAATTATTCATATAATATAAATATGTTATTCACTGTGATTCCATACGCCTTGATACCACATGTCTCCTGTATTTGGTATCTGTACTAAATGGTAAAATTTGTCATCAACTTGAAAAGGCTCATTAATTGCAAACGGATTTGTTTGTTCAAAAACCGCTCTATCAATTAGTACTTCAAGTATCTCTCGCTTGTATACATCAGGCATTGCTGTAAACGTAACTGGCTCTACTACTTCAATTTTAATCTGACAATACGGATCTTGACTTGGAACTAATCTATAAGCCACTATTTCTATTGTCTGACAATTGATTGATGACGTAAAAGCTATTATCGCGATGGCAATGTGTATTAGTGATAATGTTAGTTTTTTCATAAGCAACACTTCTTATATTTCTTGCCACTACCACAAGGGCATTGGTCATTACGTCCGACTTTCTTCGCAGCACGATAGGTAGTGTCTACCTTCCTATCCATACAAACTATGCCGTTCAGATGGTCTATTTCATGTTGTACACAAACCGACTCTAAAATCCTTAATTGTTGATCATCCTTATCGCCTTGTTCCCAACTACCTTTACCTTCATTTGCTTCAGCTGCACCGCTAAAATACCAGTCAGATTCGGATTGTTCTGTAGATACAATTACATCTCTATATCGTTTTGTATTTACGGCTTTGCCTGGAAAAGACAAACAACCCTCGTGATAAGGTATCTCAACTTCCTTCGATACAATCTTAGGATTGATAAGAACCAAAGGCTCACGGACGTTAACAACGGCAACTGCTGCATCAATTCCCACTTGATTCGCTGCGAGCCCAATGCCGTCCCCTCTTTTGTTAAGTATCTGAAATAATTCTGCGGCAATCTTTTCTCCTTCCTCAACTGTAACCTCTCTTAGCTTTTTGTGTATAACAGGATTAACATGCTTTGTGCAATTAATTACCTTTTTCAACTTTACTCCTATAAAGCTTTGCGTCTTTATCGTCACGTGCTAAAAATTTAGTACCGTCTTCTAAGGTGTATTGTTTGTAACCGCCCCAGAACTTTTCTTTACTTTTCTTTTTGGGCATTATGCTCCTCCTCATTTTTTATGATCCATTTTTCATACAGATCATCTATTTGTTCTTCAGTATAGTTTCTTTTTTTATAAGCTTTTTCTCGTGTCATATAAGTCATGGGTACATCTGATAAATTATAATCTCTACCAAACTCGTCTACGAATATCAATTGCTGCATCCATTGAGGTTTATATTCTCGATACGTCATTACTTATTTCCTTTATGGTTCATAAAGTCTTTTTGCTTTTGAAGCGCTTCCTTTGCATTAAGCTTTTTTGCACGCTTTGCAGCTTTTTGTTTTTTAGCTCTCGCCAATAACTTACGCTTTTCTTTTTTAGCATTAGTTATTTTTTTAGCTTTACGTTCCATCTTAAGTGCATACAGATCAGTAACAGGACGAGTACCTTTTAGATCTGGTTGCTCTTCACCTTTATGAAAAACATTACCATCTGCATCGACAAATTCATTCATCCATCTCCAACCTCTAGGTTTCTTAGGACCTTTCTTAGTTGACGATGAACCGAATAATCGATTTCTTTCTTCATCAGACATTAGCGATAAACATCTATTCAATGTTGCATTGCTACTCATTACTGATGCTGCGGTAAGACTTACATTAGGAACAGGTTCACCTGTTTCTCTGCAATCCATATAAGCTACTCCATCGATGAAGTAACCACCATTTTTCTTGAATGTCTCTTCTTGAGTCATTTATAACCTCCAGTTTATTGTACTTGAAAAATTTTTAGCGGCCTGCTTCTGATCTTTATTTCGAAATTCAATCATATTGCGAGTTAGCACGGAGCTTGACATTTTAAGGTTCTCACACCACTTCAATAGAGCTACGGAGCTTATCCCGTTAAATCGTTTTTGAAGCCGCTTAGTTTTAAAAAATCTTTTTGTTAAGTTTAATATGTTTTGCTTGTTTAGCATATTATAACCTAAGCATAAAAAACGACAAGCCAAAGTGTTTTACGAATAAAAACCTTTTTTTAAATCAATTTTTTCCTGTTGTCGGCTTTTATACTTTTTACTTTTTATGATTTTACCAGTAGGTATAGGACAATCAGACATCTTAGGTTTTTTCATTTTAAAGATTTTTTCCCAGTTTTCATCAAACCTTTTCTTATCTGATACTCTACTTTTGTCGCCTTTGCCGGCATTTGAATATTTCTTTTTGCTCATAACTATTTCTTCTTTTGTGGAACTACATCAACATATATTCCACCTTTTTCCAACTCCTTTGGTGGAGCAGGTTCTTCTATTTTCTTTTCTTTTACTTCTTTAATTTTTGTTTTTACTTCTTCTTTTTTGTCTCCGTAAAATTCCCACCACTTACGCTTTGATTTTTTCTTTACTGGACGTGGAGAATGTACAACACCTCCAGCTAATTCAAAAGCCATATTTGCGGCAATAACTAATGATACCGCTAGTGGATCAAATACAAATACCAATATGAATATAAAGAATTTAACGACCGTATCTATTTCCGTATCAAAAACTCTAGCTAAATAGATTGCAGGACCAACATCAACGCCTGTTTCTACTAATGCGATCTTTAAATCACCTATTTCTTGTTTTAAATCTAAAGCTTTTTTATTTAATTCAGATATCTGTGGTTGATATTCTTCTCTTAACTTTTTCCTAGCCGTTCTATAATTGTCTGGTAATTCTTGAATAGCCGCTTCTAATTCTTGTTTTAAAAAGACTTGATCATCTTTTACTTGTTGTAATTGATCTTCTTTATAAATTAGAGACGTGGATTGTTTTTCAAATCCTGTTGTAGCACCCTGATATGCATTTGACAAGTAGCCAAATATACCAGCTGATGTTATCATAATAAGAACAATGGTGCCGACTAATAAATAGTTTTTTAAGAACGCGGGTACCTTATCCCAATATCTGTAAAGAAACGAGGCTGTTACTAATTTTGCAAACTCAAGGCTTCCAGCCATGATGACAACACTCGTTTGCGCGCCGGCAAATAGTTTTGATAATCCAAATACAGAAAAGAAAGCAGCACTAAATGCTACAGCACCCGCTGCAATCGCTATTATATATGGAAATGTTTTTGATTTGATAAAGTCCATAGGTAGTATTAAATATCAACAAAGTCCGCAATTATAGTCTTCAAACAGAAATAGTACCTATCACCATTTCGTAGTACTGCATCTGCTTTCCAACGTTGTTTCCAATAGTCGGCTCCCAATTCATCTGTTGATTCAACATGTTGGGAGCCGAGTATTACGTACATATCATCGCCTATAGTAATTAGCTTTTTCATGAGCGAGTGGACGGAATTGAACCGACATCATTAGCTTGGAAGGCTAAGGTAATAACCATTATACGACACTCGCGACGTAACCTTTGTTTATGAGATCTTGACAAAGTTCCGTTTAGGTTTTACCTCTTCTTTTTTAGGAATGTCTATTGAAAGTATTCCATCCTTGAAGTTAGCCTTAATGTTATCTCCGTCAAGTAATTCACCGAGTGTGAACTTACGTTCAAAAGCAGAATGCTTTAGCTCTTTACGTAGAACTGTTGCATTCTCATCTTCATCAAAACCATGCTTACTACCTTTAATTGATAGCACGCCATCCTCAACTTCTACGGTTAAGTTGTCTTTGCTTATGCCTGGAATTTCAGCCATTACACCAACTTTATCGTCGTAATCATAGACGTTAACTTTTGGATATGCTGATCCTTCAAACGGTGAAACACCTATAGTCGAAACTAATTCAGGAAAGTTTGCTTCAAACATTGAATCAAACATTTTATCGAAAGGTGTTAAAAAATTATCTCTGGTAATACCAGGGAAACTAGTGTATTTTACTAAGCTCATTATATTCTCCTTATGTTATTCTTATGAACTAACTGAGTACCTAACCATTTAGCGTACTCATAATATATAGAGAAAAAATTATGCCATTAATATTATAGTGACAATGTGGCATATTGTATGCTATCTTAATTGTACGTTAAGACAATTTGACACGGTTGAAAATGCCATATCCCATTTGCGCTTCTGATAAGCTGTTAACGCTTTCTGGGCTTCATTTCGTTGTATAGGTTTATCAATCAATTGACCTTCATAAGTAATGTGTTCAGTATCAGACTTTGCACATTGTTCTACAACTTTAAATACTTCTTTAAATTCTACGTATGATCTCATTGTAGAGTTTAATGATTTAGTACTATCAGCAACTAAAAGAAAGTGCTCGTATGATGATATGTCTGTAAGTTCCATTGTTATCCCCTTTTATTTTATTGATAGATTTGAAAATTGAATTAAAATAATTGTTAATGCAAGTATTAAAGAAATAATTGTATGCCATGCCGGTATTTCACGTAATAGCATTGCTGTCATTACCCCAAAGATAATTGTACCAAAGCCGAATCCTATGAGTCTTAAATTCCATACTGCGCCAAAATATTCATAAGATAATGTTGTTGCTCTCCAGAATAACCAGCCTATAGGAATTCCTGTGATTATTGGTACCCAGTTTTTTCTAAATAATTCTCCCCACCATCCTTGTAAAAATTGACCTTGTAATTGATACCATGCCAAAATGTTTGCGACAAGCAAATAAGCAAATAGTTTTATTAAAATCATATACCTAAAATTTCCTCTTCATCTTCTTGTGCTTTTCTATGTTCTTCTTTTAAGCGATCCATTTTTGCTTGGTCATCTAACAGTGCTTGATAAATAGTCATAATTAACTCTTTTATTGACAACCATAAAGATTTCATAGTAGATCTCCTCATTTATGTGTGTGGAAAAATTTCTTTTTATTCATTGTCTTTAATGTCTTATTAATCTCGCTAATTTCATTTTCAATCATATCAATAGACTTTATCATTGCTTTATATTGTCTATCTAATTTAAGATCAAGATCGTCCATCTCCATATACATGTCATCTATGTGACCAACAGTTGCATCTCGCATATCTTGAAGATCATCTCGTGTTTTCTTATGAGACTTAATCGTTACCATATCATCAATTTTATTGCTGAGTATATCGTATTGCTTTTCTATACGAGCGAGTGCTAAGTCGACTTCTTCACCTTTATCGATT
>MDSZ01111922.1_pt1 | contig 19225 bp, 7 predicted proteins | sample 811201 | NCBI WGS metagenome assembly MDSZ01 (sample SAMN05326647, study PRJNA326480) | marine metagenome | isolation source: seawater | place: Indian Ocean: North | collected 2010 | reverse complement strand
CCAGCAGCAGCAGCAGCATCGGCAAGAGCACCAGCAGCAGCAGCAGCATCGGCAAGAGCACCAGCAGCAGCAGCAGCAGCAGCACCAGCACCAGCACCAGCAAGAGCATCAGAAGCAGCAACATCGGCAAGAGCACCAGCAGCAACATCGGCAAGAGCATCAGCACCAGCGCCAGCACGAGCAGAAGAATCATCAGAAAAATCAAAATTAACACCATTAATAGCAAGAGGATTAACAGAAAAATCTATTTTAGAAATAAATAAATTTGCAAAAAAACATGATTTATTAAATAATGATAATATTTTAACTGGTATTGGATTAACAGGAATAGCAGGAATTCTTTCTTTAATTCTTATTTAAATTATTGCATCTAATATATTATAATTAATTAATAACGTTAAAATATTGAAAATTATTTATTATTAATAAAATAATAATAAATAATGAAATTAAATTATAAAAAAAATAAAAATGAAAATTTATTTAAAAAAATGTGTGATCCTGAATTATTAGATTTAGAAAATGTACAAAATTATATTCCACTATACAATGTTTTTTTTGATTTAAATGAATCAAATTATAATAATATTAATTTAAATAATAAATATAGATTAACTGATGTAAATGAAAAAAATAGTTATTCAAAATTTAATTGTATAATAAGTGATAATAGTGATAATGTATATACTAAAGAAGTTTTTTTTAAGTATAGTCCTTTAGTTGATCCAATTAAATATATGATAGGTAAATATGAATTAAGTTATAATATATTTAATCTTCCAAAATTAAATAAAGAAAAAAATACTTTTGAAAAAGTATATGATCCAAATAATTCAGCATATAGTGATAGTTTTTTTTATTATTTATCAAGTATATTATTAAATAATTATAATTTTATAAATGGAATAAATTATTATGGTTCTTTTATTTCTAATAAAAATAATTTTATGGTAAATATTGAAGATGATATAGAATATTTAGATGAATCTGAATTTTTTCATAAAAATAATAATGTATTATTTAACATTATAAATACTAATAATAAAAATTTATTTAGCAATACAAAAAAAAATAGAACAAAAATAGAAATATCAGAATTTGATGAAAATATAGATATAATAGATAGTGTATTAGATAATATATTAGATATTACAGATACTAATATATATAAAAATGATAAAGAAGTCAATATAGAACTTACTTATACTAATTTAAAAAAAAATAATGAAGCTAATGAAATTAATGAAAATAATGAAAATAATGAAACTAATGAAAAAGATAAAAAAAGACAAAAAACTAATGAAAATAATAATTCAAAATCAAGCTGTTCATCAAGATATTCAAATACAGAATCAGATAAAAGTGAATCTAATGATGAAAATAGTAGTGTAGAATCAGAATCCGAATCTGAATCTGAATCTAGTAATGAAGAAAATATTTTTATGAATATTAAAAAATTTCCTGTTCAAGTTATTTCTTTAGAATGTTGTGAAAATACATTAGATGATTATATTTGTAATAATAAAATAAAAGATAATGAATGGGAATCTATTATTTTACAAATATTATTTACATTAATTACTTATCAAAAAGTTTTTGATTTTACACATAATGATTTACATACAAATAATGTAGTATATAATAGTAGTGAAAAAAAATTTATATATTATAAATTTAATAATAAACATTATAAAATACCAACTTTTGGTAAAATATATAAAATTATAGATTTTGGACGTGCTATATATAAATTTAAAGGAAAACAAATTACAAGTGATAGTTACTCTATAGATGGAGACGCAGCTACTCAATATAATTGTGAACCATATTTAAATACTGATAAACCAAGATTAGATCCAAATTATAGTTTTGATTTATGTAGATTAGGTTGTAGTTTATTTGATTATTTTATAGATGATATAGATGATATAAAAAAATTAAAATCACCAATAAAAAAAATAATGGTTTCATGGATATTTGATGATAAAAATAAAAATATTTTATATAAAAATGATGGTTCTGAAAGATATCCAGATTTTAAATTATATAAAATGATTGCAAGAACTGTTCATAATCATACTCCACAAAAAGTATTGAAAAATGAATTATTTGATAAATATACAATATCAAAGAAAAAAATAAATAATCCTGAAGCAATATTTAATATAGATGAAATGCCTATAATGGTTTAAATTTTTTAATAAAAAATATAATAATATATTTTAAAATAAAATTAAAATATATTATTATTATCAATTTTTTTATATTTAAAAATCAGGACTATTTACAAATACATTTGGTATAGGTTTTATATTTCCAATTAATTCATTTAATTTAAATTGATCTAATAATATTAAAGATATTATAGAACTTATAAAAACTATTAAAGAATCTATAAATAATTGTTTTAATGGTTTATTTTCTTTTAAAATAAATCTCATTTCTATAAATTTTATTATTAAATATAATAAACTAATAATTAGTGAAGTTATTACTTGATTATTCATTATTATTTATAATTAAATAAATAAATAATAATTAATAAAATAAACGAATTGTAAAATAAAATTTTTATGTAAGTTCTTCAATATCTGAATCAATATTTATATCTTCATCATCACTATTCTCTATTATTGAATTAGATTCAGTATCAATATTTAAACTATCTAAATTTATTTCATCAATATCTTTTGATAAATTTTCTATATTTAATTTTGTATCAATAATATCTTTATTATCAATAATAATTTTTTCATTATCATAATTATTTTTACTATCTAAATCTTTTTCTTCTTTAATTAAAGTTTCTCCACCATCTTGTAATTTATTTAAATTAGTATTAGCATTTTTTAAAGCATTATTTAAATTATTTTCTTGTTCTTTTTTAAGTGTTTCTTTTATTTCCATTTTAATAGTTTCAAGTTTTTCAACTTCTTTTTCTTCTTTTCTTTTCTTTATTTCTTCTTCATCTGGAATAACTTCACGTGTTTCTTCTACTTCTACTTCTGTTTCTTGTGTTTCATCTAAATACATTCTTAATAAATTATCTATAGGAATATTATCTCTTACTGTATTTAATATAGCTTCTTTAATAATTAATTCTAATTCTCTATTATTTTTTTGTATTTCAAGAGGTAATATATCCTTTTGAAACAAATATACATTTATATAAATTTTTCTTGCAACATTTATATATGTTTTATGAATAAAAGAATCTAAATTTGGTATAGATAAATCTATTTTTTTTTGTTTACTACCAACACGTGATATAGTTAATGCTTTTAATTGTGTTATATGAATACAAGATAATAAATCTTCTAAATAATTACAACCACTGCTATTTATTATACGATTTTTTTCAGTTTCAATAATTTGAGAACTCCATTTTGGTATATTATTTAATAAATTTTGAAAAGTCATTAAATATTTTTCTTCTTCATCTGTTTCTAAGCATATTTTATCTGCTTCCATAAAAATAGATTTTATTCCTTCAATAATACAAGGAGTTAATATATTAGTAAATCTTGCACACCATTCATTTTTAGATTCAGTTATACTTGTTATATTGAAATCATCCATTTTTATAAAAACATTATATTTATAAATCTTCAATATTACGTAAATAAAAGAAATTTAAACAAAATAATATAATTAATTTATCATTTTTAAAGTAAGATTTATAATTATTTATTATTGATATAAATTGCTCTTTTTTAAAATTATCTTCTAATTTATAATTTAAATAATTTATTAATAAATTACATCCAATTGCATTATTATATATTTTATTTGTTAAATTTATTAAATTTGTTAAATTTATTATATTAATATTTTCATTTTTATTAAAATTATTCATAATATTGTTTAAAATATTAATTTTTTTATTTGGATTATAAATTTTATTGTCTATAATATTAATTTTTTTATTAAAATAAATATGACTAAATCTAGATAATATTGGTTTTAATATTTTATGTTTATTTTCTACAACAATAAAAAAACGCGTATTATTTGAATAAATTTCAATGCATCTACGTAATGCAGATTGAGCATCAATAGTTAATTTATCAGCATTTAATAATACAATACTTTTAAATGTATATAAAGCCATATTATCATGTTTTATATTATTTATACTAAAATTTGCAAAATATTTCAATGTTTCTCTTATAAATTTTATATTTCCTTTACCATGTGAACAATTTATAATTAATACATATTTTTTAATATTTTCTTGGTTTTTATAAATTAAATTTAAGAAATTTTCTAATACAGTTTTTTTACCGGTCAAGTTATCGCCATAAAATATAATATTTGGTATAGTTTTTTTATGATATAAATTATTTAAATAAATTAATTTTTCTTCATCCATTTATTATTTAATTAAAAATTATTTTTAATATTATATATTAAAAAATAATTATGTCTTCTACTGGACAATCTTTTTTTACCGGAAGCGTTTATCAAAACACTAATTTAGTAATTAGTTCAGGAAATAGTGAAAATAATAGTGAATCATCAACAATAAATGCAGCACTATTATTTAGTGATTTTCTTAGAAATAATATAGATGTTTCGTTTGGGACCATAGATGTATCAGGGAATTTATCTATTAATAATGGAAACATTTTAGTAAATAATAATCTAACAATTGGTTGATAAAAATATTATATAATATTTTTTGTTATTTTGTATAAAATTTATAATAAAAAATATTATTAAATATTAATGTCATCTCAGTCAATAACCAACAAATTAGTTGCAAACATAAAACAAACAAGTAATTCAAGTATTACTACAATAAATAATGAAAAAGTTATTTGTATTGATAGTTCTAAAAATACAATAGGAATAAATACAATTAATCCAGAATTTTCATTAACAATAAGTGGCGATAATTCATATAATGCTGTTAAAGCACCATATTTATATATAACAAATTCAGGAATTATAGAAGAACTCAGTGTTAATTATTTATTTTTAGAAGATTCATCTATAAACAAATTAGATTTTAGCTTTGGGGAATTTAATACTATTAGTGGTAATGTTATTAAAGCAAATACTATTAAAATAACTGACATAAGTTTTAATAATAATTTTTTACAAGTAAATACTATAAGTTGTGAAGATTTAAGTGTAAATAATTTAGAAGTTTTAACAAAAATTGAATGTAGTAATAATCAAGTAGAATCATTTATTTCTAAATTGAGAGTTGATAATTTTAATTATGATAATTTTGATGTATCAGATCTAGATTTAAGTTTTTTAACAGTAGATATTTGTGCAAATATAACAAAACTTATTTGTCAAGATATATCAGTTAATAGTACAATAAGTTGTGAATTTTTAAATGTTTTAGATAATTTAACAGCAAGCGGTATTATTGTAACTAATGATTTAACAATAAGTGGTGATCTTAGTGTTAATGGTTCTGCAATTTTTACAACTATTAGTGCAAATAGCATAGAGGTAAGTGGCTTAAGCTTAACTAATTTTGTTACTAGTATAGCAAGTAATAATGTTTTACAGAATGGAGAAGATGCATTTTTTAATGATGTAAGTATAAATGGAATATTAAATATGAGTTTTTCTGATAGTGAAATATCTTTAAAATCTAATATAGAAATTAGTAATGGACATTTAAAACCAGATCATTTAAAATTACCAACAACACAACCATCAAATAATAGTGTAAATTATATTACATTTAATGATAATAGTAATGTATTATCAATTGGAAATAAAAAATTAAGATTAAAAGATAAAATAGTATATTTAGAAGGTAGAACAGATGTAATTGGACAAAGATTAGGGACTGATTTTTCATCAGGTATAGATGGTTATAATGTTAGTAACTATAATTTTGTAGAATTAAATACTCCACCCAATTTGACTAATGTAAATAATTATAAATTTAAATATATTCCACTAACAATAAAAAATAGTAATTCACATGATTTCAGTGTAAATGATATAAGTAGTTTAACTATAAATAATGTCAATGATTTTAGTTTTGAATTGCATGCAAATGTATCTTTACAATTTTATAATAAAATAGCAAATGATGTGGAATTAAATAATTATGTATTTGGTGTTCATGATATACTAGGTGGTAATAATAATGTATATAGTTCTATTAAAAATAGTATAATGGTTTTTGATAATAGTTTTAATTATGCAAATAGTAATATAAATTATTATGGATCATTTAAAAATGATAATAGTAATGATTCAAAATTACAATTCTTTATAGGATCAATACAAGATAATAGTTTTATTTATATTGATAGTTTTCATGCAACAATTAAAATGAATTATTAATTATTTTATAAATTATAAAAATAATTAATATTTTTTTACAATTCACTATAATAACTATGTATTATCTATGATTATTTATTATAAATCTAGCCATTCTCATTTTGTATGTTGCATTTTGTCCTAATGTATAATTATGTTGAATTGGATAATAAAATGCAGGAGGAAAGCAACAATGATCTTTTTGTTCTTCAATAATTTCACTAGTTGTACTAATTAATCTATTGAAAACCAAGGGTTGTATACTAGGAAAAATTAAACTACTCAAATCATATCGTATATTACTAGCATCAAGTATAGTTATATCCAACATTAGGTCAAATGAAGGATCTTCTTTTGTTAAATATATAGTACTTGAAGAATCTTGTATAATTATATTATTTTTTGCTAACTCAATAATAATATTAGTATTTAAATTTTCATTTACTGTTAGTATAGGAAGTTCATAAGAACCAGGATTAATTTTATTATTAATATTTGGTGGGAGTATAAGAGGATTTACATAATAAAGATTTGGTGAATTAATTGAAGTTATAAATGTAATATTTCTTTTAATAATATTAATATTATTAGCATTATCTATTACTTTATATATTACTTCTAGATTATCACTTGTATTGGTACCAATATTTGAAATATCAATTTCAATAGTAACATTACTTTGAATTAAACTAGTAGTATTATAAAATATATCACCACCAACTTTACTATAAGTATAACTTATATCATTAACATTAAAATCTCTATGACTTTCATGTAACTCAATATAACTAATATCTCGTATTAATGTTTGAATTATATTGTCTATATTACTTTGTAAATCTGCTTGATTAATAGTTAAATCATTATTGTTAAAAATAATTGTTGGAGGAATTAGGTCGGGTTTTACAACATCTAATATTAAAGTATCTAAATATTTATTTGGAAATAAATAGCTATTATAAATTAAATCTATTTTAAATAAAATATTACTACTTTGAAATGAATTAATTAATATACTTGTTCCATTTAAAACATAATTTATATTATCAAAAATACTTTCTTTATTTATAAAATCATAATTTAATTCTGCAGAATTTAAAATAATATTAAAATTAATACTAATATCTTCGTAAGCTAATATTTCTAAATAGGAAATATCAGGAGGATTATATTTTGTATTCGTTGTAAGTGTATTATGATATATATTACTTGAGCTATCTTCTTGACCTTCTGTTGAATTATATATAACTGAACTACTTATATCATTTAATAACATATCATTAAAATTAATCATATTATTTATTAAAATTTTATAATATGCATTAATAGTATAAGTATTAAATAATTCAACAAATGATGAATCATAATTATTTGATTCATTTAAATTATTATCAATATTAGTAAATATATCATGTCTCAATGTTAATTCATAATGTATTATTTCATAACGTTGTTTATAATCTAAATAAAATTGTGTTAATTTTAATAAAGTCTCATAATTGTGAAGTCTATTTAAACATATATCATTTTGTATTGTGTTATAAATATCTTGTGATGTTCTTATTTCAATTTCTTGATTTATTTTATATATATTAAAATTAATTTGGCTAATATCAGTTACTAATTGATTAACTAATTCAAAATCTCTAATGTTATCATAAATATTACTTGTAATTGGTAATAAATAATAATCATAAAAATTAAAAGCATCTATAAATTGGTTATATCTATTAATTAGTAATTTTGAATTATAAAAAACATTACTATATAATCGATTTAAAGAATTATTTTCTAATTCAATAGCATAAGTATTAGTTATAAAACCTGTAGTATTAAAAAGTGTAACAATATTTTGTAAATTTAAAGTATTTATAAAATTACTTTGATTATTAATAAGTTGTGTTAAAGTTTCACTATTACCATGTCTTACTTCATATACTTCTTTCAAATATTCAAATTTTAAATTAGTTATATGTATTTTGGCTTCTAAATCATTTAATGTTGCTATTTTAGTTTTATCATATAAAATTATTTGATTTCCACAAATATCATATAAATTAAATTGTTTTGTTTGATCACTATAACTAATATCTTTTATTATAAAATTTATATTATTATAATTAATAATATTACTTGGAATATTAATTTTTATATTATCAAAAAATTTTCTATCTAAATAATCTGTCAAATTTATAATAAAACTATGACTATTTGAAATATTATTATAATTAGCATATGCATATGATATATCATTATTATAACTTAATTCATTTACTTGATATAAATTAACTGGTCTTATATCAAAATTACTTAAATAACTATTATTGCTTTCAATTTCATCATAAATAGTATAAGTAATATGACTATTAAACGAAAAATTTGGATCAACTAATATATTTATACTCGATTCCATTAATTTATTTTTGTTTACTAAATTTCTTGTGTTAGTAATATTTTGACTTATATCAATAAAACAATTATATACATCATTACTTGATAATTCAAGTAAATATTTATTATTATTTGAAGAATCCAATAATGTTTTTTCAAGAGTTAAATTAGCATTATTTACTTGATAATTAAATAATGTCGAATTATATTTATGAAATATTACTTTATTAACATTACTAATATCTATATTATGAACAAAATTTTGTTGTGTTAAACCGCAAAATGTATTATTATTATAATCATCTATACCACTTAAAATAATTAAATTTTCACTACTTATACCATTTAATGCAATATCTATTGTATTTTTATTATTAGTAGAATTTAAAAATGGTTCATTTATAAAAATAGTATTTTCTGAAAAGATTATACTTTGACTTAAATGTTTAGTTATTGTAGATGGACCACTAATATCACTAACAACACTTACAATTAATTCATCGAAATATAAATAATCTACATTTATATCATTAGGATAATTAGAATATATATTTTTGTTAAAAATATTATTTTTTAAATAATTTTTGTAAATAGGATCTAAACTTACATTATTATAATCTAAATAAATTTGAAAATTAAATGTAAATAAATTATCAAAAATAGGTTCAAAAATTAAACGATTGGAATTTAATAAATCAGTATTATCAAAAAATTTATAATCATGATCACCATTTTTTAAATTAACTTGATTAATATAAGCAATTTCATTTATATTATATTTAAAAGCATCTTGTGTAAAATATATATTTTTATTATTATTATTTTTTTCATAAATATTATTTATTAACTTATTTTTATTAAAAAAATTTTCATAGTTATTTAATTGATTATTATTAAAAAAGAAATCCAAAGCATTTAATTCCAATCGGTTATTAATTAGATTATTTTTTATGAAATTTGCACTAGTTTCTATATTAAATTTATACAATAAAATATTATTTCCTTTATAACGTTCAATAAAATTAATAGAACTATCAAATAAATAATTATTAGAGTTATCTTGTTTTATTATATAATTAATACTCTCATAAACATCAGATGAATATCCATTAGTAATACTACTTATGTCATCATATTTTTTAAAAATAATTCTATTACTATCTTTATTAATAATAATATTATGAGTTATATTTTGTTGTGTTAAAGCAATAAAATCTTTATTTAAAATTATATTATTTATTTCACTTGTATTATTAGAAGATAAATCAAATCTACAACTTAAAAATAATAAATTACTGCTAATTTCATTAAAATTAGTTATAGTACTACTAAAATCACTATGATTAAAAATATTTTCATTATTATTATTTATACTTAATATATTACCATTTAAAGAAACACAATTTTTAGAAAAATTTATATTATTTTTTGTATATATTATTCCTCCCATATTTGAAAAATTTTCACTATAATAATATAATGGAGATGGAGTAGTTGCATTTATTTCTAAATATGTATAACTATTTTTAGAATTTTTATTTATACCTGCCAAAGAATTAGAATAAACATTATTAGTATATTCATAAATACTATAAGAAGGATCATTTTTATTATTAAAACTTATATCTTTTACATTAGTGTAATTATTGTAAAGTAAAAAATCATTATAAATATAAGATATATCACCATTTGAATTATCTTTAATATTAAAATGACAACCATCAGGTAAATAAGAAAATTTTATTTTATTATAAAAATTTCTAAATCTATTTTGTTTAAATCCATAAATGCCAAAAGGTAAATGTAATGTTTTTCTTGGTGTTGGATCAAAAGTTAATTCATTACTTAAACCATTATTTCCACTTATAGTAAAATAAGGAACATTAGTATTATGAATATTATTATTTCCAGAAACATCAACACTAAATTCTATAAAATCATCAATACTAATATCTATAAAACTACTATCTACAAAATAATATCTACATGAATCATGATATAAAAATAAATCTAAAAAATTATCACTATTATCAATATTATTACTTGAATCAATAGTAATCCAATGTAAACTTGCTCTATCAAAATCTTCTTTAACATTTATTATAACATTTCCTTTAACATATGAACAATGATCAAAAGGATTATAAAAAACATTATTGGGTGAATGATTATATATTTGATCATAATTAATACTTATTGCATTAGAATTGTCTATTGTAATATCAATATCATTTTTATAAGATTTTAATGCAATGTAAAAATTAGATAAAGGATCAATATAAAAATTATAACTTAATTCATTTGTTTGTGTTCCATATAATCCATATCTAATATTATTATCAAAATCATTACTAATATTACTTATATCATAGTTTTCAGTTTTATCAAAAAATAAACAACATATATCTACAACATGAACATCTCTAGATCTCTGTCTAATATTATTTATTATATTATTATTTTGTGCTTTATACTCAATTTTCTGTAGTCCAAGATTATTTTCATTAAAATTAGTTTTTATTGTTTGTAGCGAAATGTCAAAACCATCAACATAATCTATTGCAATTCCACTTAAATCGTTATATAAAGAATAATGTTTATGATATGATTTTATATAACCTTTATTATAACTTAATTCTATAATTGGTGGAAATCTTTCTATAATTATAGTTCTTGAAATATCTTTAGTATTTATGGAAAAATCAGTATTAGCATAATTTTCAGTTACTTGAAAAGTTTGTATAAAGTTTCCTGATATACCTAGTAATGCAGATGAACTAAAATCTATATTAGATTGTTTATAACTAATACTTATATCATAAGTAGCATTAGTTTTTAAACTACTTATAATTGAAATATCATTAATATTACTAGGCAATTGTCTTAAACCATTAGCAATATCAGTAATTATTATAGATGGAATATTATAAATAATTTCATTAGATACATTTTTTATAAAATAATTATAACTTTTATCTTCATCATAAAATAAATTAAAATTATTACTACTATTATCAAAAATAAAATTATATGAAACTTCAGGTAATTTAATAATATTTATATTTGGAAAAATTTCTGTATTATTATTTATAAAACTTAAATCAGGCGGACTCTTATCAACTATATTTAAATTTAATATTCTTGTTTTAATTATTGGATTTCCTCCATTATTTGGTATATAAAATAATTGAAAATATAAATCTATATTACAAATATCTGTAAAGCATATGTCATTTATACTTGGTATAATTTGTACACTATTATTTAATGCTATATTAGTAGAAATATCTTGATTTGAAGAATCTACACTAACATTGAAACTTATATCATTTATACTTGCATTATATGTAATTGTTTCACTACTATGATTATATTTTAAAAACCAATCTGTAATAGATGGTATATAAAAATCATCACTCAAATCAAAATAATTATCATTGTATATAATAGCTATATTTAACTTTATTAAATCTGAAAAATTTAAAGTTATACTATTTGAAGTATCTGCACTATTATCTTTAATATCACTTACTTTGTAACTAGTTTCTATAATAATATCTGAAAAATCATTTACAAGATCAGAAATATCATTAAAATTTAAAATATAAATAATTGATATATCATAATTATTACTAATGTCACTACTTGTAAGATTAAAACTAATATTACATATATCTAATGTTCTTATTAAAGAACTATCTATAATTACATTTACACTATAATCTATGGTTTTTAAATAACTGAAACTATCTTGAACATTAAAACCTAATATATCAAAAGTTTTAATTTCTAAAAAATCTTCAACATCAATATGATCTTGATTTAAAAGAGTTATAATTGGAGAAGTTGTATCTTGTATAATTAAACTTCTATTAAAAGATCTAGAAATATCATTTGCATCACTAACATGATATATTATATTATAAATTGCATCGCCACTTAAATCACTTATAGGAAAATTCTGATTGAATTCACTTGTAGTAGTCTCTGATTCTTCAATAATTAATGTAAAATTTGTTTCGCTATAGCTTATACTTATAGCATTGTTTGGGTTATTATAATAAAATTCATCAAATTTACTAAAAAAAGAAACATTTTCTATTAAACTTAAATCACTAATATAAGTTCCTGCAGGATGAGTTATAGTACTTAATGAAGAAACATCTTTTAAAGAAGGTGGATCTATTATTATATTAATACTAATATCTATAGTTGATGAATCAAATGTTGAATCATTATTAATAGTATTATAAAATGAAAAATTATAACTTTTTATATTAGAACTATCTGTATATTGATATATTAAAGCTGAAACATCAAAAGAAACATCTCCTCCTATTATTGATGAAAAATCCAATGGAGTAGGATTATAACTCAATTCAAAACTAATATCTTCTAAACGAGGATGACTTAAAGTAAAAAATTTAGTAAAAGAAAAATCTGTATTTCCAAAACTAATATTTATAGTATTAGCAGTTGTTTCAGCAAATTCAAAACTTACACTTATATCACAACTAATAGTATTTATAATAGTTACATTACGAATTTGTCTATTTATTAAATTTTGATTATTTGAAAAATCATAAATTAATTGAAAAGAATTATCTATTATAGCAAATTGTTTTAATATATTACTTATATCAAGATAAAAACTGTTATTACTTATAGTATTAAAAGAATCTACATTTAAATTAGATAAATCATTGAATCTTATTATACTTGGATCTGAATAAGATAAATCATTATAACTAATACTAATTAATATATTACTATTTAAATTTATCTCATTATATAGTTTTGAAAATTGATCACTTATATCAAAATTAAATAAAATATTACTAATTTCATCAATAAAAAGTTTTGGATTTTTTTTATAACTAATTGCTTGATATGAAAAATCTATTTTAGAAATATCATATTCTACAATATTACTAATAGATAAATTATCAATTGCAGATGAATTTTTAGTAAAAAATATATTAGGACTTATATCATAATTAATAATATTTACTTTTCTAGTAAAATTAAAACTATTATCACAAATATCATTAATAATATAATTAAAACTTAATTCAGGTTTATAATAACTATAACTTAGATCCTTATCATAATCACTACTTTGTGTTAAAATAATAAAACTTCCATCTGCATTAATATAACCGTAACCAGATAAAAATGTAATTATATTATTTAAATCTTGTTTAAAATCTATACTACTTATATCACCAGTTATACTAATAATTTCTAAACTTATACTTACACTAATATCTTCTATATGACTTGTATAATTATCAGATAAGTTATAATAATTTATTATTTTTGATAAATCACTTATATTAGAAAATAATGATAAACTAAAATCTATAATAGAACTAGAATTATCTATAGCATATGAAATGTCACTTAAACTGCTAAGAGTGTTTGAAATATCGTTAGTATTTCTACTACTAAAATCATAATTTATTAATGATAGATCAGGAAAAAGAATGAAAGGTGGAGTATTATCTTTTACTTTTATGAATCGTTTTAAAAATGTAGTAGTAGTATCATCACTAAAACTAACGATATAACTAATATCATATAGACCTACTTGATTTATATTCAAATCAGTTATAAAACTTATATCATATTGTTTACTACCTAATACTTTATTAATACAAAAATCTATAAATGGTCCAGTTAGAGTTAAATTATCAAAGTTATAAAGAGTATTATCTATAAATATACCTGGTTCTATGTAACTATCTCCAACTTCCAAATCAAAAATAATTTCACCTGACAATGTCAATTGTGGAATATTTTTAAATAATATTGTTAAACTAATATTACTTGATTTATTTCCATATAAATCAATACCAAAATAATTTACAATTGCAGAAGCATCTTGATTCTTATTACTAACATCTAATACATTATTAATTATAGGTAATTTTATATTACAAACATCATATATATTAACATTAACATATGACAAATCAACATTATAAATAGAATCATCATTAAATACTATTATTGGCTTTGAAGAATTTTCTCTATTTAGATCTATAAAGTCAGTATAACAAGCATCACTTAAAAAAAATAAACTATTACTAATATCAAAATTATTTGTTGTAGGAATTAACTGAAAACTTGAATCTCTTGGAAAATCAAAAGTATAAAAACTACTATCAAAACCTGTATTTTTAAACTGTATGATTGGTTTAGTTTCATCTATAACATTTATAGTATATATTTTACTAATATCAGATGAAAAAGATATATCACTAATTGTACTATAAAAATTATCATTACTATTTAATCCAAGTGGAACTATTTTAATTTGATAATTGCCAATATATGAAAGATCAATAGTCGAATTACTAAATATTTTAGAGGATAAAAATTCTCCACTAATTGTAATATTATTATCTGATAAATCTGTATCTATAAAGCTAAAATCAATTATAAAATTAGTATTATTTAAATATAATTTAGTGTGAATTAAATTATTACTACTATCATTTTGAGTTATTTCTATTAATCCAAATGATTCATCTAGACTTAAATATGGATGTGAAATATTTTGTTGTATGTTACAAACATCAAAAGTTCCCTCTGGATCTTTAGAATATAAAGTTAAAAAACTATAATTTGGATCATTTAAATAAATATTACTATAATCAATATATTTTTTTGAATTATTTTTTAAAAAAAAATCTTGGTCAAAAAATGATAAAATAAATTCATCATTTAATATTTTATTATTACTATTATCAGTAGATACACTTATATTAGATATGTCTTTTAAAACAAGAGGATTTTGATTTATATTAGTAGATCCTGTAATAAATAAATTATTATTACCACTATTAACGTTTGCATAATTAAAATGTAGTAAATTGCGCGATAAATAATATTTTTCTCCAGAAATTTCACTATTTGGAAATATTACTTTTTTATTATAACTAATATCTAATATACTATAATTACTATCAAAAATAGGATTTTTATTTGTTGAATTTATACTATAACGCTGTTCTGCATTATTTAAAAATTCTACATCAAATTTTAAATTAATTCTATCATTAATTCCATTTTTCAAATAAACAATTATATTACTTAAATCAAAGGGTAAGGGTGAATCTAAATTATTACTTATATTAATAACATTATTAAAACTGTTATCATCTTTATAATAATATAATGGTAAACCACTTATTTCTATAAATGGACCATAATTTATTTTAACAAAACGATATAATTCATATGATTCTTCATCATATGTTGTTAAAATATAACTTATTAAGAAATTACTTATATCATAATTATTTGTTCTAGTTAATATTGAACTTAAATCTTCAGGACGATTAGTATCAACTAAGTTTTTTAAATCATGACCATATTTGTCAGTAGCAATAAAACCATAAATATTACTCGGTTCAATATATTTTTCATAAATATTTAAACTATAATGATTTTCAACATCTTCATAATAATTATCAGAAAATTCAGTATAATATTGATTAATTAAAATAAATTCACTTCTATCTCTTATTACATTTACTGAATCAGGATTTGTACATTGATCACTATAAATAAAAGTTATATATGATGTATCACTTAATTGTAAACTAAATAATCTATCATTTTGTATAGTAATATCTGATGGATTTACTATTAATTTTATAGCATTATAGTAATACTTATTTTCGGTTTCTAAAGTATAAGTATAATTACTATCTATTATTAAAATATCACTTGAATCATTATTAACTTTTAGTGGATAATTTATACATATATCAATTATATAATATGTTCCATCATATATAACATAACTTAAATCTTTATTTTTATTATTTGTAAAGTGATTTCCTACATTAAATTCATAAGAACTTATATTTGAAGAAAAATCGGCTTTTGAAATTATATTTAAACATTCTTTATTTCTTTTTGATAATTCATTAGCTATTATATTTGTATTATCTATTATATAGTTACAAGTTTCATCATATTTAAAAAAATTAATATTAGAAATATCTTTATTTATTGATATTATTGATAAACTAATATCATTATTACTTATTTCTGATTTAATAGTAAATCTAATATTATCATAATAATATTTATTATTGCTATCATCTATTGCAATAACTAATTGTTCTGAAATAAATTCATTACATAAATCAATATAAAATATTTTATTATCAACATTATTAGATTCAGATGGTATATTTATAATAAAACTATCATCAAATAATGTTAGTGAATTATCATCTATTAAAGCCCCACTTATAGAAAAGACAAAATCACTAGAAAAATCAATTGATGCAATAAATCTATAACTAACATCATTCATAAAATAAAAATTATCACTACTATTTGTTAAAGTAGTAACAATTGAATTGTGATTGATATTAATTAAATTAAAAGATCCATCATAAAATCTGAAATAATCTCCATTATTAAAACTTAAATCATTTCCTTTTGATACATAAATTGGAATTATGGGACCATTATAACTAACTTCTATAATATGACTTATATCATTACCACTATTATTATTATGACTTCCATCAATAAAAAATCTTAATGGTGCATTTCTTGATATATTTTCGAGATAATAAGGTTGACTATAAGAACCATCATTTATGTATAATCCATAAGATATGTTAACAATATTGTTGTTATTTATAATATATTTATTATTTGAAATATCTACATTATTATTACTAATATTTAAACATATAGTATCCATTAATAGTATAATATATTTTATTAAAAATATATTATCTTATAAAAATAATAAATTTTCTAAAATTGATATTTTAAAATAATTTAAATTTATATTTATACTAATATTAATAGTAATTTTATGACACAAGAACTTGCTAAAAAATATCAAAAAAAATCCGATAAACAACATGTATTAGATAATCCAGATACTTATATTGGTTCTATTGAAAATGTAACTTCTAATAGTTTTATTTTTGATAATAATAATAAAAAGATTATTGAAAAAAATATTTCTTATATTCCTGGATTATATAAATTATTTGATGAAGGTATTGTTAATTGTCGAGATCATGTTATCCGTATGAATCAATTGATTAATGAAACAAGTGAAACTAATAAAAAAAATAAAATTTATCCAGTTACAAAAATAGATGTTTCCATTAGTGATGATATTATTAGTTTATATAATGATGGAAATGGAATTGATGTCTCTATCCACCCAGAATATAATATTTGGATTCCTGAGTTAATTTTTGGTCATCTAAGAACTTCAACAAATTATGATAAAAGTGAAAAGAAAATTGTTGGTGGAAAAAATGGTTTTGGTTTTAAACTTGTATTAATTTGGTCAACATGGGGTCAAATTGAAACAATAGATTCTAAAACAGGACAAAAATATATTCAAACTTTTAAAAATAATCTTGATATTATTGAAGAACCAATTATTAGTAAAACTAAAGAAAAGCCATATACTTGTGTTAGATTTAAACCTGATTTTAAACGCCTTGGAATTGAAGGTTTAAATGATGATTTTAAAAGTTTAATAATGCGACGCATATATGATATTGCTGCAGTAACAAATAAATCAGTTAATGTAACATTTAATAATACTAAACTAAATCCAGAAGTAAAGAATTTTCAACAATATATTGATTTATATATTGGATCAAAATCAGATTTACAACGTATTTATGAAGAAGCAAATGAGCGATGGGAATATGCTGTTTGTTTAAGTCCAAATGAAGAATTTAGTCAAGTAAGTTTTGTAAATGGAATTTTTACATCTAAAGGAGGAAAACATGTTGACTATATTGTTAATCAAATAATTAAAAAATTAACTGCTTATATTAAAGAAAAAAAACATGTTGATGTAAAACCAGCATCAATTAAGGAACAACTTATGATTTTTGTAAATAGTACTATTGAAAATCCTGCATTTGATAGCCAAACAAAAGATTATTTAAATAGTGCTATTTCTAATTTTGGTTCCACTTGTGAAGTTTCTTCAAAATTTATTGAAAAATTAGCAAAAATGGGAGTTATGAATGTTGCATGCAGTTTAACTGAAGTAAAAGAAAATAAATCATTAAAGAAAACAGATGGTTCAAAGTGTAAAACAATTCGTAATATTCCAAAATTAGTTGATGCTAATTTTGCAGGTACTGCTAAATCTAAAGATTGTATTTTAATTTTATGCGAAGGAGATTCAGCTAAATCAGGTATTATTTCTGGTCTTTCACGCGAAGATAGAAATATAATTGGTGTTTATCCAATGAAAGGTAAAATGCTAAATATACGCGGTGAAAGTGTAAGTAAAATTGGTGAAAATAAAGAAATAAATGAAATTAAGCAAATTCTTGGACTAGAGCATGGAAAAGTTTATAATCAAGAATTGGTAAAATCTAAACTTCGTTATGGTAAATTATTATTTATGACAGATCAAGATTTAGATGGCAGTCATATTAAAGGACTTGGTATTAATATGATTGATAGTGAATGGAATTCATTAATTGAAATACCAGAATTTATTGGTTATATGAAT
>MDSZ01152456.1_pt1 | contig 19230 bp, 9 predicted proteins | sample 811201 | NCBI WGS metagenome assembly MDSZ01 (sample SAMN05326647, study PRJNA326480) | marine metagenome | isolation source: seawater | place: Indian Ocean: North | collected 2010 | reverse complement strand
TTCTTTTAAAAATAATAGCGCGATTCCATCGTCAAAATCATATAAGAAGAGAGAGAGAGAGAGAGAGAGAGAGAGAGAGAGAGACAGAAAGAGAGAGAGAAAGAGAGAGAAAAAAAATGCGTGCGTGTGTGTGTGTTTAGGGTTTATTTTTTGAGGAGTCAAAACCCTAAATACTTCACAGGGGCACGAAAAAAAAAATTTCAAAAAAAATAATTTTCTTTCTTTCTTCAAAAAGAAGAAGAAGAAGAAGAGGACGAGAGAGAGAGAGAGACTGCACGTCATTACACATGGAGTCTGGAGCGGAAGTCCGACGCGAAGAAGAAACGGACGACGACGAGGACGACACCTACATTTACCGCCCTCGCGACGCGTCCGTCGCGCCCCGGGAGTGGTCGACGTATTTCCCGCGCGTGGCGTACGATCGGGACGATCGACGATGCGGATTGGCGAGCGCGCTCATCGACGCGATGTGTTGCGATTATAACACGACGTCGCGGCTGTTCGACGAGGTAATAAGAGACGACGACGACGCGTTTTTTGCGTCGTCGAAAGCATTTCCAAACGGATTTTGAGACGATTTCTTTGCTTTTCGCGAAGAGTCGTCGTCGTCGTCGGGCGCTTTGAGAGAGGAGAGGACTTTGAGAGCATATGTGTTGTTGTTGTGTGTTTGCTCCCAACCTTTTGGCTCGCGTCGTCGTCGTCGCTGACATCTCAAATACTCTCTCTGTCTCTCTCTCTCTCTTTCTTTCTTTCTCGTGCGAACAAACAACAGACAAAAGCGTTAAACGACAAATGTATCGTGATTCCCTTCGATTACGAAGAACTCAAACGCGTGCTGAAGGATCGAGTCCCGGACTTATTCGCCGCGTTCGACTTGGCGCCGGACGAAGCGTTTCAAGCGTTGGCGTGCGCCGCGCACGAGTGTTTGTTTTATAGTCTACCGAAAGAAGAGAGAGGACAGATACTCGCGAGAGGGTTCAAGAATAAGGCGCTTGAAGGGGTGGTGTTAACCAGCGATGACATTTCGCAACGAAATCGCAACGTCGTCGGGAAGGAGTGTAAGGTGACGTGCCACGTGTATAACTTTTCGAGCAAGTTCAAGGTTCGAGATTTTCGCGAATTGAAATCGAGTTGGCTGGGGAGAATAGTGCAGTTAAAAGGCGTGATTCAAAAAGCAGACGCGACGAAACCGATGTGCAAGTCTATAGTTTTCAAGTGCGAACAGTGTAAAGAGTCGATTTTGGTGACTTTGGATAAGAGCGGCAATTTCAAGGCCCCGGCGAAATGCGAGACGCCCAAGTGTCGAGGGAAGAAAGGATTTACGCCGGATTTCGCGAGAGCGACGACGGAAGATTGGAGAAGGGTGACGTTGAGAGAGGAACCGAATTTAGGTAGCAATGAAGGGACAAGTAGCAGCTCGGACGAAGAAGAAGACGAAGAAGACGAAGAGGAAGATTTCGAACTCGCCGACGACGAGGACCGACAAAGAAAGAAAATGAAGAGCAGTAGTAAACGACAACAAAATCGACGGACATCGGACGAAATGGATGCGCGAGCGCTCGGTCAGGCGCCAAAGTACGTCGAGTGTGTGCTTTCTGAAAGTTTAGTCGACCGCATAGAGACCGCCGGCGAACGCGTGCAAGTTTGCGGCATCGTGAGAAGAGAAGAGTGTGAAGAGCAACGAGGGACGTCTGTTTTAGGCGGGAAGAAAACCGGATCGGCGATACAGAGGTTATACGTAGACGCGGTGTCTGTCATGCCGACCGCTTCTTTTGGTAACGAAATGACGAGGAGCACTAACCAAACGACGGCCAGCCGTAAAATGGAAACGTACAAAGAAATAGTTGAATTTAGCGAACGCCGCGCCGAGGACCGATTGAGAGTGTTGGTCAAATCTTTGTGTCCATCTATTTACGGACACGAAATTGTCAAGTGTGGCATGCTCTTGTGCCTGTTTGGTGGCGTGAGGAAAGTCGATAAGAGCAATAAAAATAGCAAAAAGAGTAACAACAACACCGGTCGAGCGAGCGTCAACAGCGTCGACGTGTCGACGAACTTTGACAACGATAAAGAAAACGAAGGGCTCCGCGAAAGTCAACGAGTACAACAAAAGCGACGTAGAAGTTCGTTAGACTCGCGAAACGAGGGTCAGAATAAACACTCCGGTGCCGCTGGCAACAAAACCTTTGCTCGAGGTACGTCCCATTGCCTCGTCGTCGGTGACCCGGGCATGGGAAAATCGCAAATGCTCCGCGCGGCGTCTCGCGTCGCGCCGTTGGCGATACACGTGAGCGGTAAATCCGCGTCTACAGCAGGTTTAACTGCGACTGTATCTCGAGACCCTATATCCGGAGCACCAACGTTCGAAGCTGGCGCGGTTGCGTTAGCCCATGGCGGCGTCTGTTGCGTGGACGAGTTTGATAAAATGAAAAGCGAACATTCCAGTTTACTCGAAGCGATGGAACAGCAAAGAGTCTCGGTGAACAAAGGAGGAGCGAGAGCGTCTTTACCTGCGCGAACGACCATTTTAGCCGCGGCTAACCCACACAAAGGTCGGTACGACCGATCAAAAAGCGTTCGAGAAAACTTGAAGATGTCTGCACCGTTACTCTCGCGATTCGATTTAGTCTTTGTACTCACGGACGATCCGGACGAAGAGAGGGACAAGCGCATTGGCGACAACGTGACGCGATTGTGCGGCGGACGGAAAGTCGATGAAAGAACTGGGAAAACCACGCATTTAACCTTTGCGGAGAAGTTTCAATTGGAGCGGAAGAAGCGACGCGAAGCTGAAGCTGCCGCTACGGCCGCTGCTATAATGCAGCAGCAGCAGCAACAACAACAACAACAACAACGGGGCTCTCCATCGATGAGCGAAACTATTTTAGCATCGGCGAAGAAGCAGGCGTCGCAGCGCGCTTTCATGTTGAACCACGCATCACCAAACGCTCCGGTGGGATATACCATGAACACACCACCGCCATTATCTGTTCGCGACGTCGGTTTAAAAGAGTACCTTCAGCGTAAATCCGAAGACATCGACGATAAAGGCGCTCTGTTTGACGACCACAAACGCGCCTCGTACGACGACATCGTCTCCACCTCCTTCATGCGTAAATACGTTCGCTATGCGAAAAAATACGTCCATCCAACCCTCTCCTCCGACGCCAAAGAAGTCATCAAAGCGTTCTATCTCGAATTGCGAAAAAATGCTCCCATCAACGACTCCGCCCCAGTCACCGCTCGACAGCTCGAATCGCTCGTTCGCCTCTCCGAAGCGCGTGCTCGAGTCGATTTACGCGAACTCGTCACCGACCGCGACGCCATGGACGCTGTCGAACTTTACTCCCTCTCCATGGCTGACGTCATGCGTGACGACACCGGAAAACTCGGCGCGTTCGGCAAACGCACCGGTGTTTCTGGGAAACGCAAAAACTTCCGCGTCTTCATCGACGCCGTCAACGCCGCCAGTCGAAACAAAGGTAACGCGTATTTCTCTATCGGAGAATTGCACGCGTTGATCGAACAGTTGAGGTTGGACGGAATTAAAGATATCGACGCGTTCATAGAGGCGTTGAATTTAGCCGGGGAGTTGTTGAAGTGCGGAAGATTGTATAAAAGTGCTAGCTGTACCGTGTAACAGTAGAAAGAGAGAGAGAAAAGAGAAGATGAAAATGTTCTCGAAAAGGCGCGTTGTTCACCTGTTGTACCATCGAAAGAAAGATACGGATATTTTTTATCCAAAACAACATCAAAAAGTCGCTTCTTTGTGTCGTCAAAGTACTACGCTTTGCGTTTCACAACAAAGGAAAAGAAAGACATACATGTTGTCGTCGTCGTCTCCGTTTGCTGCGCCGCGTTCGTTGTCCCCCGTGGCGTCGACGTCCTCGTCTCCCACCTCCCGCGCGCGAGACCATCGTCGTCGTAAAGCTCCCTGCTTTTTGTCGCGCGCCAACATCATCGTCGTCGCAAAGACGATTGGAAACAACAACGCTTTGAGGAGCATCCGCTGCCGAGCGTCGTCGTCGTCGGATGATGATGATGATGATGATAATAATAATGATGATGGAAGAGAACGCGCCAAGAAGAAGAAGAAGAAGAAGAATGTTGTCGTTCTCACGAGAGAAGCTGGTAAAAACGAGCAAATGCGAAAGATTGTATCGCAACCGCGTTTTGGTGAAAACGTCTCTGTTCTCGAGATGCCTCTGGTGGAATCGGTTCCTGGCGAAGACGCCGCGCGGTTACGCGAGACCCTGGAAACCAAACAATTCCAATGGATCATAGTGACGTCACCAGAAGCGGCGAAAGTATTTACAAAGGCGTGGGTGGAAGCCGGGAAACCGGAAGGGTTGAACATCGGAACCGTCGGCGGAGGGACGACGAGGGCGCTGCCAAAGCAAGAGGAGATGAAATGGGCGAGACTGTTTACGCCGACAAAGGCGTTGGGCGAGGTGTTGGCAGAAGAGTTGCCGTTGAATTTAGACGATGGCGATAGTAAGGATAGTAAGAATAGTAATAGAGAAGTGTTATATCCGTGTTCGAAGAAAGCGGCAAAAACGATCCAGAACGGGTTGAGTTCTAGAGGCTTTACGGTGACTCGATTGAACACGTATAGCACGGAACAAGTCACCGACATCCCGAAAGATGTTCTCGAAAAAGCCGTGGAAGCGAACGTGGTGACGTTTGGAAGTCCGAGCGCCGTGAAAGCGTGGAAGAGTTTAACCTTGGATATGTTAGAGGAGAGAGGTGGAAAACACCCGACGTACGCGTGCATCGGGCAAACGTCCGCGAACGCGTGCGAAGACTGCGAATTGCCGGATGTGTGGCACCCGGAAAATCCCGGCATAGAAGGGTGGGCCGAAGTCGTGAAATTATGCTTGGAGCAAGACGAATCCGAGAAATGGCGAGGTATTCTTTGATTCATCGATTTAAATAATAATAATACTAATAATAATAATAATAATAATAATGATAAGAGTTTTGGAGTTTAGAGATGCACCACAATGGTTATATTCTCTCTCTTGTCAACGAGAGCGAATTCACGGCCACGGCCCCGGCATGTCCTGATCGAATCCTCTCCCGGTTGATCGGTGCGCCCACGCCAATTCCCAGCCATCTCCTTTTTTCTTGTACAGCAACGACTGCGTGTATATGTCTTCGTTCTTCGTCCCTTTGTAATCAAAGCTCGCTTTGGCGATGATAACGGCGTACGCGCAATCGCTCATCACGTCGAGAACTTTGATCTCCAACAATTCAGACTTCATTTCCGTCACGTCTTCTCCGGCCATTTTGGTCAAGATTTCTTTATTCGCCGGGTTCCCGGAAGGCCGTATGAACCACGCGTTCTCCGGCATCCTCTCGACGAACTCTTCCTTCGTCGAGATGTTCACTTGTTTGGCGATCACATCGCGCAGATTCGCATTAGATTCGGTCGACATGTTTTTGTTGGACGAAAAAAAAACAGTTGATGTCGATTTGCGATCAGGATGAATTCGAGCGTCTTTGAACAAAGGCTTCTTTGAGAAAAAAGTCCTCCTCGAAAGAAAACGAGAACTACTGCCAGTCGTGTTGTTATATCTGGACGAAGATGCTACTAAAGCGGAAACGGCGACTCTTCGGACGACGACCACCCCAGCGGACGATGATGGCATATGCGTGTGTTTATGAAGATACTTTTTTTAATTGGATCCATCCAATTCTTCGGAATAAAAAAAATACATAAAAAGAAGAGACCAAAAAAAATATCCCCTACCCCCCTTTTTTGCTTTTTTCAATTTAGGGTTTTTTGCCTTTTTTGAGACACTAAACTCGTGTCTCTTTGTCCTCTCGCTTAAAATTTGGTTCCAAACAACCACCATACTCAAGAGCGTCCTTCCTCCTCTCTCTCTTTAAAAGAGTACTACAAAAGGAGGATGACGACTTCATCGAAAACGACTACGAGCGACGACGACGACGAACATCATAATCGCGCTGCTGGTGTGGGCACGGTCATGCTCGCCGTGCCGAGTAAAAAGGTACTACTACGCTTTGCGCTTTCTTTTGTTGTTGAAAGATGCGACAACATGTGTGTTTTGGATTGGAAAGAGGCACCCTCTCCTTTTTTGTGTGATGTCTTTTCTCTCAATGTCTTTCTCTCCCTCTCTCTCTCTCTCTTTCTGCGACGACGACGACGACGACAACAACAACGCGTGCGCTGACCAAAGAGGCGAATACTACTCTCTCTCTCTCTCTCTCTCTCACACACACCTTTTTTAACGCGTAAAGGGCGAATTCGTGGACATCACCACCCCTCTGGAAAAGTACGTCGCGGAAACGTTCGGGGACGAGGAATTAACGCACGCGGCGGATTCCATCTCCGCGTTCGCGCAGATCCGAGACGCGTCGATGGCATCGACGAACGCCGTCAACGTCGCGAACGAAACTATTCAAGAGAGACACGCGGAACACATGGAGAATTACTGCAGATATTACGCGGCAGCGACGGTTTTTGGAAGTCGGTTTCAAGTGAGAGATGATTTTGGGCTGAACGGGAATAAAGCGGCGACGACGACGACGACGACGACGACGACGACGAGCGAAGATGGAGACCATGAGGGAGATGGGACGAGAACTGGATTGCATTTACTGTTCGAGTGGAAAGACGCGTTCGCGCCAGGCGGTGAGAAGACAATTGCTGCGTCATCTTCAATCGCAAAGGAAAAATTAGCCATGCTTTTCAATTTAGGCGCGTGCGAATCCGCGTTAGCCTCGAAGAGTGATCGATCAACCTTGGACGGGTTGAAAGTCAGTGCGGCGGCGTTTCAGAGAGCGGCAGGGTATTTTCAGTTTTTAGGCGAGTGCGAGGAAGGGAAGAAAGTAAACGAAACCATGAGTAGTAACGGTGGTAGTGGTGACGCGACGACGTCAACGGCAATTGACCGTATTGAAGCCGATTTGAGCGGCAAGATGGCGGCGATTTTAGTCGCGTTGTGTTTAGCACAAGCACAAGAGAGCGTTTTTGAGGCGGCAAAATTGAGCGAGAAATCGAGCGGGGTCTTAGCAAAATTAGCCATCGCGTGTGCAAATTTATACGAAGAAGTGTACGAGAAACTGTCATCGTCCTTACGAGGCAATCCAAAAGCGCCGGTGACGCAAGAGCGGTACGTGCCTAAAATGTGGGCTACGACGACGTTTATCAAAGCGGCTATATTCAATGCCGAGGCGACCGTGAGAGTTTGTGACACGCTCGTGAACGATGAGGAGACTATCGGGTCAGCGATTACTTTATTGACGCGATCGAAAGAACGTTTGGAATCGGCATTGAAACTGGCGCGGGTACCCACGGCGCCAAAACCACCGAAGCTCGTCGTAGAAGCCGCTGAGAAGATCTTAGGAAACTCGATTAAAGTTGAACTTGGAAAAGCGGTGAGAGATAACGAGTGCGTGTATATGGCCAAAGTGCCATCGTACGAAGCGTTGGAGCGCTTACACGACGACGCAAACGAGAAAGTGACCAATCCGTTGCACCCTAAATTCGGGGCCAAGATGGTCAAGCCGACATCCAGCGCCGACATCGAAGTCTTCCTTGACCCGTCGAATAAAGACGACGTGAGCTCGTTGTTTGCGCGGATCGTTCCGGAAGACTGCGCGAGCTCGGCATCTTTATATGCGGATAAAGTCGACCGACTCGTTCGCGAACAACTGGAACAACTCGCGTTTGCCTCGGACGAAGCGAGAGTCGCGTTGCGTGAAATGGAGCTTCCCGAAACGTACAACGCATTGAATCGACCTATCCAACTTTCCGAAAAATTAGAGACAGAATTGAAACTGTTTCGCGATCGTGACGGTGGTATTGATGCCATGCGCGAGACGTTATCTTTTTCCCGAGAAGTTTCGAAACATTGCGAAACCGAATTGGAGGAAATCACGTCTCTTTTAAATATCGAGATGAAAGCAGACGGTGCCGCGCGAAACACGTACGGTCCGCAAAAATACCGCGCAATACCCTCGGATGCGGAAACCACTCGATGGCGACGTGATTTAGAGACTTTCTTAAACAACTCGAAACTCGCCGCCGAATCGGACGAGAAGTTACGAACTGAATTTGCCCGGTGCGAACCGATGTTGCAAATGACCACGTCTGAAAGCATCGCGCAAAACGCCCCGAAATTAGAACCCCCGATGCTTTTAGTCGAAGATGCGGAAAGTTTAGCTAAAGAAGTCAGAGTAGGATTAGAAAAAATTAAACAAATAGGATGCGAACGAGAGGAAATTGAAGATGCGATGAAAGCGATTAAAGCGAACGATGATATTTTACCGACGCTGGTCGGTAAAATGAAAGCTTCCGGCGTTGAGGAGACCGCTCAAGGTAAAATATTCAGCGAAGAACTTGAGAAGTACGACCAATTAATTGCTGCGGCGCAGAATAACACGTTCGCGCAAGCTGACGCGTTGGCGGAATTGAGAAAGAGCTACGCCAAATTTAGTGACATGTACAACGTCTCCTCTCTTCGCGAGAAGGAAATCACTAGAGATAACACGTTGCGCGAAGCGTTACGAATCGCGTCGGAATTATCCCGAGGGATACAACAAGGTGTTCGCTTTTACGGTGGTTTTTCGGATGCCATTGAAAATCTCAAAAACGAAGTCAAAGTGTGGTGCGAAAGTCGAGAAAGCGAACGGAAACGCATCGTTGAACGGTTACGCAGAGAAGAAGAAGAAGAAGAAGAAGTTAGGGCAAGGATGGCGGAGGAAGTTAGATTGAAGACGGAGCAAATGCGCATGCAAAACGAAAGAAGTGTGACGCACGCTGCAGCGGCGAACAGTTACTACCCTGGTCCGGAGTATCCACCACAGCAACAACAGCAACCGCCGCCGCCTTCGAACTACTACCCACCGCCGCAGCCGCAGCCACATCAACAACAACACTATCCGCCAACGCAGTCATCCTATTATCCTTCGCAACGACAACAACAACAACAACAACAACAACAACAACAACAACAACAATACTATCAGTATCAGACATCCCCGCCTCCAGACGATGGGTATTATAATCCAGGTGGAGATGAAGGAGGGAATTTTTCCGCGTACGATTTACCGTCCGCGCCTCAAGGAAATAGGTAAAAGATTTTTAGACGTTGTTTAAAAATCTACGATTATGTAGATTACTTAGGTGTCTTTCTTTTTGCTCAATGAAACTTACAACAACGTATATCAAAACAATCGCATCTCTCGACGCGCAAATTCTATTAGTATTTCAATTCAACTAGTTCTCCTTCTTCTCCTTTCTCTCAACTCAAATCGAAGCTCCCCACACCTTCTGAGATGGCCAGTTTCAATTTCACTTCCATCGCTTCTTTGCTCGAGTACGGCGGAAGCTTCAAATAGTTCGCGCACGTCATCGCACTCGGCAAATCGGCGTCGGCCAACTCCGTACCTTCACTAATCATTTCCGCGGTGTTCATGTCACCACCAACTTCGCTCAAAACGGTCGGTTGTTTACAGACAACTTTCAATTTTGGGTTCAAAGACGCTAAACCACCAAGCGGTAAGCGAGGGGACCCAGTCGTGAATTTCAAAAACGAACGGCGTTCGACGTCGGACATGTTCGTTAAAATCTCGCGCAAGTTTGTCACAGGTTTCGAGTTCAGTTGATAGCCGTGATCGCACAAGATATGTTCGCGTAAATCACGCTCAGTCCATTTCGTTTGCTCGTCCATGCCGCACGTGAGCGCGTCGATTTCTGATAAAGAAAACATGGCAAGTTGCGAAGGATCGGAGACGATGTCGGCAAAACCCTCGCGGCACGCTTGGAAGAATGGTTCGACGCCAGCGCCTAGGATATCGTCCACTACAGCTGCAATGTAGCGCGATACGTTTCCTGGCGTGACGATTTTATCATCATCATCAGCTCCCTCGATTTTAGAACCATCCGGCAACGCGAATTCGAGACATAAATCTTCAATCTTCGCGCCGTCGAGTCTCCCAGACCCATCTCGAACCGCAGTTTCGAGTTTTTTCAAAGTCGAAAATAGCTCCGGTTCGAGCAGCTCGAGGTCATCTAAACCTAATGGTAAACCATGAAGCTTTTTGAAGAAGTTTGGGTTGAACTTCACGTCCAACAATCGACCATCTTGTAAGACTTTTCCGATGACGCGTCCGACACATCTGAAAATCTCAATCGCTTTTGGAGCGTTTGGCACCGCCCGAAAGGGTTTAGGGAACAACCCGTGCGGTGCGTTTACGAGCTCTTCGTCATTCGTCTTCGTCTTCGCTTTTGTTGCTATTGTATGTTCACTTCGAAATATCCCGTGTGAAGCTCTTTGCAAATCTTTCGATAGCAATGCGTAAAACTCATTCGTAGGACCAATGCCAGTTCCAACCTCGTCGTAAAACTCAACCTCTAACACATGCTTGCGTGTTTGTGGCGACATGAATACTTTCATTGCTGAAGACAACGCATGATCTCTTCGAATGCGAACTTTTTGGCGCTGTAAACGACCTACGCGCGCGCCTCCTCGCGGATCTCCGCCGGCATTTTCAGCCCCGGCATTGCCATTCGCGCCGTTGCTCGCCTTGCCGTCGCCGTGGAGCTGATGTAACGCACGCGCAACGGAGAAAGAGGCACAGTGGAACAATAAAATGCGCTCGTCGAGCGTAAACAACCACGGGCAGGTTTTTGCAAGAGCAGAGGTCCACTCTGGAACTCTTCGAGCGCACACAGAAAGCGTATCGTGAAGCTGCGCGCGAAGCTTCCCAGAAAGTTTAGGCGCTAAGAATAAATTTTCTGCGTGCATTTTCGCCGAGGAAAGGTTAGCGATGCGCATTCTGTCCGCACTGAGCAGCATAAATGCAACGTTATTATCACCATCGTTTTCCATCATGCTATCCGAAGATGGAGGTGGAACAGAAGACGTGGTCGTCTCTGGTCCTGCGGTACGCAAAATCTTCTTCGCGTCTTCCGTCACGAGATGGCACAAAGTCAACGTCGCCAAAGCGTCGCGGACAAAGTCGTCCTCGAAACCTTTCACAACGTTCGGACACCCAAATTGCGCGTTGAAAATTGTCGACGCCACCGGACCTAAAACTGCTTTAATGTCCATTTTAACCGATGAATTTGCAAAGAGGTTTTCCTCGACCACGGTTTCGACGAGCGACGGTTTCGACGAGTAGTCGTTCGCCGCAGACTCTTCACTGCCTTCGCTGATGATACCTTTGAATTTCGGGTCGTCGTCGTCAACAATGTCATAGTATAGCACGCATGGCTGTTCCCATAATCGTCCACTCATCGGTTTCACGCTATCACCGATGGAGACTCGCGTGACTGCAGCCAAGACGTTCGTAGTATCTTGAATGTACGTGTCCCCGTCGTTGACGGAGAAGGCCAGTCGAGGGCGCGCGCTGTCGCTGCCAGCGGCGACTGATGCAAAACTTCTTCCTGATGTGGGGGCAGCTGATGCTGGCGCATTAGTACCAGTGCCTACCTCTTGTTGCGTGGGCGGCTGTGCAGAAGGTGTCGACGCGGGAGGTGCCGCGATCTCTTCTGCGGATGCCGGCGGATGCGCCATGTCTTCACCTTCGGGACCCAACAAATTCTCTTCGTCGTCCTCATCGTCCATGTAGTCTTCTTCATGATCCATGTGATCCATATCGTCGTCGTCCTCCTCGTCGTCGAGATAGTCTCCCTCATCCATGTCGTCGAATTCATCGTCTTCATGATCGTGGAAGTCTCTTTCCTCGTCGTCGTCTTCATCGCGATTCATCTCCCGATTCGGCGCACTTGCAGCGGCTTCTTGTGATGGTGCTCCTTCGTTGGCGTTAGCTGCAGCGTTGGAAGCGGAAGCATTTGGTGGTTGTTGCGCTGGCGCAGGCGCTACCGGTTTCTTTTTGACGCGCGAGTATAAGAACCCTTCCACTGCCCTCAATTGCGCTAACGGTTCAATCATCACCACGCTGTTGCCGTAATCTTCAACTTTGGTCGCGTCGCACTTCGAGGAACGCTTTAAGCGAACTTTGAGCGGTCTCGCGAGTAAATTCAACCCGGGGTCACCCGCGGTAGCCAGCGGCGCGAGAGAGGATGGAGCACTGCTCGAGGCGCGGAATCGCGCGTAAGATGAATAAGGGTTTGTCGCGGCGTGTTCCGAAACAGAAATTGGCATGCGTTCTCGCGTTTGTAAGGTCTCCATGAGAAGACGGACGAGCGTCTCAAACGCACCCGTCGGCGCGTCACCGGCAGCGCGCGCGAAGATGGCGAGACGCTCCAGTGCTTCTTCGCAATCGATGCTACTTGATTTAGAAAAGGGAGAAGGAGAACTGGGCACGTCTGAGGCGCAGAGAAACTTGCGCAACGTCGACGCCGCGCCACATTCGGAGAGTTCAAACGCCGAGATTTCGCTCGTCGCCAGCGCTTCGAACATTTTGGCAAAAGCTGACGAAAAATCTTTGGCATCTCGCACATTTCTCGCCGATTTACCTTCACTAGAATCCGAAAGCGGCGCTGCTTTCAGTTTCGCGCACGCCTTTCGAAGGCGATCGAGACCTTCTGAAGCGATTAAATGCGCTTTTCCTGGGCCAAAGTATTGATTTCGAACCTCTGAGCAGATTCGCAAACCTTCTTCCTTCCGGTTTATTGACGTTTGAAACGGCGTCGTCTGTGGCGTTGGATGCAAAAGCGTCTTTTCTTCCGATCCAGCGCTCCTTTCGGCGGCTTCGGCGATTAAAAAGTTGTACTCTTTCGCGCGAACCTCCAAGGCGTGCGCTCCGCCTTCTTTTGCAAACCTCTTAATAAACTCGCCTTCTTCTTCTTGATCATCTTCGTTAGATTTCTCCAACGCCATTGCGCACAAATGTGCAGCTTCTTTCAACAACTCGCCTTGCGGATCAATTAAAGCGCGAGCGACGATGGCGGCGATGGGGGCATCATCTGTCGCCACGTTCTCAAACATCCCAATGTCAACGAGTTGCGTCCACGCCGTTAAGACCGACAGCGCTTTACGTTTGATGGTCACGTTTGACGGCGACTCCACGACGTGGCAAAGCGTCGGTGCGAGATATTCGCCGAAAATTGCAACGAGCGAGGAGTTTTCTGGTTTCGCAAAAAGCTGCTGCAACTCTGCCGCGCCGATGAAGACGAGGCTTTTCTTGCTCTCTCCGCTGCTCCTGGTTTGTGAAGGTAGTAACAATCCAAGCAAATGCATGGCGTCGTGCAAGTCATCCATCGATTGTACCGGGCTGTATTCGGATGTGCCAACGTTTGCTCGAATGATTTTGCATCTCTCTAAATGTTCGGCCAATATCTGTGCGACGCCGTTTTTCAACAAGAAAATGGACATCTCCGGTCGCGCTTCCAAAATTGTCGCGAGAATCTTCACGCACCCTCTATAGAGCACACGACTATTCGCGACATTATTAGTGCTGCTATTATTGCCAGCTGCTTCTCGCACGATTTCTAAGCACCGTTCGCAGAGCGCGTCCGATAAAATGAGCGAGACGGTTTCATTCGCCACCACTGGGTCCATCTCCGAGGAGGATTTTTCCTTCTTCTTCCTTCGTCTGTCGTTGCTAGTGTCGTTCGTTGTTGGTTCGCCTCGTTCTTCCACTTTGTTTCCATCATCGCTGTCTTTAGCAGCAGATGGTTGACGCTCTAACTGATGCTCTTTTTCTTCTTTTTCCTTTTGGAGCAAAAACGAAACTCTTCGATCGGCTAATTTCTTCGCCTTCAACGATAGAGAGACCAAGCAGTTGCAGGCTAAAGTAGCTACTTTTTTGTCGTCTCGAACGAGCAAAGAGAGGAGAGTTGGAATAGCGTCGGTGGCTCCAGGCGATAAGGCCTTCGTTGGATACTCCGCGCACACGTTCGACGCCATTTGCATCGATACGCCTTGCATCCCTGCGCCAAAGAAATCCAAGTGCGATAACGCCGCCGTCAAAGCACCAGCTTCAGCCGCTTTTGACCCGTAGTACCCTCGAGTGAGTTTTTCGAGTGCAGAGAGCGATTGTTCCGCGACGTCGATGTATTCTATGGCTAAGAGTTTTTTACACAACGTGGGCAGAGCACCCGCGCGCACAAACGCGCCTCGAGTGTTTGGCAAAATGTCCGCCATGGACGTCATCGCGCGCACCGCCAAGAGCATCAACTCTGGGTTGTGTTCCAAGTTGCAGCAATTCAACAACGCCTTCGCGAACGGTTCCGGCGATAAACTCGTGGCTAAGAGTTCTTCGGATGATGTGACAACTATTTCGCACAGTTCATTCAAAGCGATGACGACGGCCGTATCGTCGATGCCGCCGTTCTGGGCTTCTCTATCAAACGTCAAAGCTTTCAAAACGTCTTTAAGGCGCGCGGAAATCCCGCCGCGAGACCCACCGCCCATTCCTTCGATGGTACCACCGAGACGAGAAAGTAGTGCGTGAAGACCTCCATCGTGACGGTTACCGCCGCCTAGATGTTCTTCGTCGTCCGAGTAGTCGTCCGAGTAGTCTTCTTCGTCTTCGTCGATGTCTTCATCCTCATCGTCGTCGTTGTCGTCATCGTCATCGTCGTCGTCGTGATAGTCGTCACCACCACCGCCATGGTTACCGTCGTCGTCATCGGCGCCGTCGTCATTTCCATCGTCGTCTCCCAAGTCTTCCCCACGGTCGATGTCATCGATGTCGTCTTCGCGCATCATCGATACGTCTTGCGTCGACGGCTCGTCTCCTCCATCGTTGTTCCCGCCACTCGACCCGCCTCCATTCGCGGCGGCGGCGGCGTTCGTGGCGGTATCTTCGTTCCCATTTCCGTCGTACGTTTCCTTCCTCTTCCATTCTTCTTCCTCTTCGTTTTTCCTCTCGCGCATCCTCGCCTTCTTCTTCTTCTTTTCCGTCTTCTCCAACATTTTCTTCGCCGCGTCCGCTCGCCCAAGGTCTCCCCCGGACGAATTCCTCTCTCCTCGTAAAGACGTCGTCGTTGTTGGTGCTGGTATTCTCGATGATGTCGACGACGACGTCCTCGCGCGTTTCACCAAAGTTTTCGTCGTCGTTTTCGCCTTGTTGGCAGAGGAGGAGTACAACACTCCTCCCCTTTGGTGGTCCTTTTTGCGTTTTTTTACCACCGTCGTCACTGTTGTTTTTTTTTTATGGTTCGCAGCAGCGTTTTTTAAAGGCAAAAGGTCCTTTTTTTGTGTCGTCGTCGTCGTCGTCGTCGTCGTCGTCGTCGTCGTCGTGTCGGCTCCTCCTCCTCCTCGTGTCCCTTTTTTCTTTCTCATCATCAACGCAGCAGCAGCCTTCTCTTTCGCGTCCGACGAACACCCCAAAGAAGGCGTCTTCTTTGTCGTCGGTTTGGCCTTCGTCGTCGTCGTCGTCGTCGTCTTTTTGTTGTTTGCCGTCGTTTTCGTCGCCATCAATGTGGCCCCCGCCAGTGCGCGGGGTGGTTTTGGTTTGCCCCGTAAACGCGTTTTTGTTGCAGTCGTTTTTTTCGTCGTCGTCTCTATGGCCGACTTTGAGGAGATCTGACGACGATGTCGCGTCGGCATCCCGTCTGCTTTTTTTTTCATCCTCATCATCGTTCCGTCGTCGTCCTCCGCCTTGGGGTGGTCCTCGAGCTGCTCCTCGCGCGGAAGAAAGCCAGCGCCCCCGCGAGAAGACGACTCTCGCTTCGGACGACGAGAGGACATCATCTTTCTCCTCTCGAACGAACGAACGAACGAACGCGAAAAAGGAAGAAGAAGAAGAAGAAGACCAAGTCGCCTCAAAAGAGAGGGAGAAAAAAATGGAGAAAAAAAAGAGGTCAAAAATGAAGACAGTTTAACGCCTCCTCCTCCTCCTCCTCCTCCTACGTATAAATAAATGTATATCAAAAGAAGGAGAGGTCGAAAAGGGAGGCGTGCGAGAGAGTTATTTTTACACGATGACTACTATTGTTATCATCAACTACGTACCTTCTTAACGTAAGGCATATAAACTCAATAAAAACATCATATACATAACGTTGTTTCACACGAGTTATATTTACAAGAGTTATTTTCGTTATAAGATGCCGGAGCGGACGATGACGACGTCTTTCTTCGGCCTGTCGCCTCTCCCGGTTGGCGTGCTCTCTACTTTTTTGACGACGTCGAACCCTTCGAGGACGTTTCCGAAGACGACGTGTCGTCCGGTCAACCACGGCGTCGCCGCGGTGGTCACGAAAAACTGCGACCCGTTCGTGTTCGGACCGGCGTTGGCCATGGCTAAGACGCCTGGACCGGTAAACGGGATCGCGAACGTTTCGTCCGGGAAGTTGCGACCGTAGATGGAATACCCGCCCGTCCCGTTCCCGCGCTCGAAATCACCGCCTTGAAGCATAAAGTTTGGTATCACCCTGTGGAACGCGGACCCGCCGTACCCGAACCCCTTCGAGTTCGTACACAGCGCTTTGAAGTTCTCCACCGTCTTCGGCGCGTCGGCGCCGAACAAGCCCAAGACGATTCGACCCGCAGGTTCGTTCCCAATGGACACGTCGAAGTACACTTTATCGGTGACTTTATACTCGCACAAGTTCGGGAACGCCAAGGCGACGTCTTTCGAGTACCCGCCGCCGCCTTGGTCACCACACAACGCTTTCGTCTTTGCACCATCCGCAGCGTCATCGTCATCGCGCGCTCCGTCGTCGTCGTCGTCGTTTTCCTCCGCGCGACTTCTCGTGGCGGTCGTCGTCGTCGTCGTCGTCGTCAACAGCATCATCGACCCCAGCATCATCGTCGTCGTCATCTCCCGTCGTCCCCCAACAAACCCTCCTTTTCCTTCTTCTTCTTCTTCTTCTTCTCTGGTGTTGTTGTCTTTCTCAAAGCCGACGGCATTGCGAAAAAAAGAATTCTTCTTCGGCGAAGGGTGTTGTTTTCGCCCTCCTCCTCCTCGTCGTCGTCTCGGCGCGACGAGAGGAGGAGAGGCAAGACTACTGAACAACAACCGCGACGACGACGACACCGCGACCGCAGAATGCATTTTCTTTTTTGGAGAGCACATTTTGGATTCCAATTTTAATTGTCTTCACTTTTTAGATACGGGTTTCATCCAATACTATTACCATATGAAGACGATACCAGTCGTCGCGATGGCCACGGCCCCGTCGTCGTCGTCGTCGTCGCACAACGGAGGACGAGGAGGAGGACGAGGAGGAGATAAAAAAATCGAGCGGCAAGGCCTGGAGCGCCGCGCGCCGCGCGCGAGACCTCGACGGCGGATCCGGCCCATCATCATCACTCCCAATGATGAGACGGGAACCGGAGACGACTTTGACGTCAACGTTCCGAAAGAAGACTTTGACGACGAGGAGGAGGAGCAACAGAAGAAGAATGCGCACACACAGCGAAAACAAAAGAAGAAGAAGAAGAAGAAGAAGAAGAAGAAGACGCTGGAAGAGCGCGTCGAGGGTTTCGCGAGCGACCCGCTTTCCGCGCTGGCGTCCATCAACAGGATAGCCATTGGGGCAGTCGACGAATTGATGGTCGAGAGGAAAGGAAATCCGTCGAAATTGCTGGAAGCGCTTTCGAGAAACGCGCCGAGACTATTACTGATGGAGGACAATAGAAACGACGCGGAAGAGATGGCGAAAGAATTGGAAATGGAATTGGAACGATTGGAGAAGAAAGGGGCAAAAGCGACGCGGGAAGTGAGAGAAACTCTGGTGAAACCGAACGTCGACGGAGAGACGTACGAGAGGCTTTTCGCGTATCCGGGAGAGGACGACGAAAGCGAAGACGACGAAGACGAAGACGACGAAGACGACGATTCGGAGGGATTTTACGACGCGAGTAAAGATACCGGGAGCGACGAAGAGGTCGCAAAAGCGGCGAGCGATATCGCAGATGCGCTAAGCGGGATGGATTTAGCGGATTTGTACGCCGAGAAGAAAGAAGACGAGAGTAAAGGCAAAGACGAAGGAGGAAGGCGTCTGAACGTCATCGCCGAAAGCGACTCGAGAAAGGTAGAAAAGGAAGGTATATCGCAAGAAGCGGTGGAATATGCCATCGAGGAAAATATGTCGAACGTCGTGATGGAAACTGCGACGGTGTCTGCAACGAGAAGAAGAGTTTCGAGCGCGACGACGGCATCGATGACGACGCCTACGACGACGAGTGAAATCTCAAACAAATATTACGGTAGCAACGACGTAATGGAACAAGAACAAGAACAACAAGAACAACAAGAAGAAGAACAAGAAGAAGTAGAAAAACAAACGATGGATAGCGTCGTGAAAGACAACAGCAGTTACCTCCAAAAACTCAACGGCGAGTGGAAACGAGACGATCAACTCGACGAATCAAAACTGATGGATTTATTCGAGATGAATCAGTTGTTCAGAGCGGCGAACAGCGCGTTGACGCAATTAAACGTGGGCGCGTCCACCAGCGAGTTCTCGCTCAAAGCTTCGTACGGGATCATCTCAATTAACGAATCGTACGCGTACGATGAAGAAGTGCGCCAAAACAGACGAGATGCGCGATCGGGAACCCAATTCGGTCGAGCAACGTTAGACGCTCGATCGGAATCGATAACGCTCGATTCTCGATGGACAGAGCCTCTCGAAGGTACCATGACGGAAACGTTCACGGTAGAAAACAATCGACTCTTGCGAAAAGCGAAAGTGACTCTCCTCCAATCCCAAGAAACCTGGGAAGGCGTTTACGAATACAAGCGCGTGTAATATAACACATCTACTCTAAATGAATCTAAACTAAAGGCAATCCGGGACACACGTACGCCTTCTCCGGACACTCCACGCGTACCATCACGTCCACGCAAAACAAAGTCTCCACCCCTTTTACATCTTTCAACTCGTATCTGTACCTGTAATTCCCGCTCGGGGTGTACCACGGCACTTTCGCGCGTCGCCCAGAAACCGTCTGCCTCCCGTGGCCTCCGACCGGGCAGTCCTCCGTCCACTCGCACAAAGGAACAGTCTCCTTTATCCCTTGACTTTTCTCTTCGTCTTCATCTATCTTACTAAACCAACTCTGTCTGACCATCTTCCCCGATGTGTATTCCGTCTCGCTCTCTATCGTAAATTTTGTCGCTCCGGAGTGTCCGGTCCGACCGGCGAAGGATCCCGGAGATGCCACCGCGCTGAAGACGTGGACTTTCGAGGAGGTTTGATTGCACAATTGGAACGACGAATCCCACAACTCGTGCTTGTGCTCTTTGTTTTCCCAGGAAAGTTTCGGTTTTTCCGGGTCGGCTTTCGCGCAAACAAGAAGAAGAAGAAGAAGACAAAGACAAAGAAGAAGAAGA
>MDSZ01198122.1_pt1 | contig 19233 bp, 17 predicted proteins | sample 811201 | NCBI WGS metagenome assembly MDSZ01 (sample SAMN05326647, study PRJNA326480) | marine metagenome | isolation source: seawater | place: Indian Ocean: North | collected 2010 | reverse complement strand
CTTATATATTTACATCTGAATCCGTTTCAGAAGGTCATCCTGACAAAATATGCGATCAAATTTCTGATGCAATTTTAGATTCTTGTTTACAGGTTGATAGAGACTCAAGAGTAGCTTGTGAAGTAATGGTAAAAAATAACAATGTCATAGTAGCTGGAGAAATTAGTACTGAAGCAAATGTAAATTATGAAAAAATAGCTCGAGAGGTAGTCAAAGAAATTGGTTATGATCAAGAAGATTTAGGCTTTAGTTATAAAACATTTCATTTCACAAATTATATATCTGAGCAAAGCAAGAATATTAGTGAAGGAATTGATTTGGGCGATCAATTAGGTTCGGGTGATCAGGGCATTATGTTTGGCTATGCTTGTAAAGAAACAAAACAGTTAATGCCATTGCCCATAGCATTGGCTCATCAACTAACTTTAAAGCAGTCACAAGTTCGAAAAACAAAAAATCTAGGTTTGAGGCCTGATGCAAAATCTCAAGTTGCTATTGAATACTCTGATGACTATAAACCAAAAAGAATAGATTCTATTGTACTGTCTACACAACATGATCCTGACTTATCTTTGGAAAAACTAAGAGAGTTGGTTAGGTATGAAATTATTGACAAAACTATACCTCAAAAACTTATAGACAATAAAACTACATTCTTCATAAATCCTGCCGGCCGCTTTGAGATCGGTGGTCCCGTGGGAGATTGTGGTTTAACTGGACGTAAAATCATAGTTGATACTTATGGTGGCATGGCAAGACATGGAGGAGGAGCTTTTTCAGGCAAAGATCCTTCAAAAGTTGATAGATCTGCTGCTTATGCTTTGAGACAGGTAGCAAAGTCGTTAGTTGCAAATGATCTATGCAGTTATTGCGAGATTCAAGCTTCATATGCAATTGGAATTGCTAAACCTACCTCGATTTTTATAAATACTTTTGAATCAGAGAGAATCCCATTAGAAGAAATTAAAAAAATAGTTTCAACAAGTTTTGATTTAACACCTTCAGGTATCATTGGAACTCTTGATTTACTCAATGCTCATTATCAAAAAACTGCAGCTTATGGACATTTTGGTCGAGAAGATTATGAATTTTCATGGGAAAAAGTTAAGCAACTATGAAAATCGTAGTAGCTAGTGGTGGTTTTGATCCTATCCATTCAGGACATATAGCTTATTTGAATGCAGCTAGAAAGTATGGAGATATACTAATAGTTGCTTTGAATTCTGATAATTGGCTTTCTGACAAGAAAGGCCAACCTTTTATGAGCTTTGCAGAGAGAAAAATTATACTTGAAAATCTTTCTTGTGTTGATGAAGTAATAAATTTTGAGGATGACCGCTTGGGAACTTGCATTGATGCATTAACAAAAATCAAAAATAGGTACCCCAAAGATGAAATCATATTTTGTAATGGTGGTGATCGAACAGATCAAAATATACCTGAGATGACCATAGATGGTATTGATTTTGTTTTCGGTGTTGGCGGAGAAGATAAATTAAACTCTAGCAGTTGGATATTAAAAAACTGGCAAGGTGATTCAGAAGAAAGAGTTTGGGGAAAATTTTTCAATCTTTATCAAGATCAGAAAATGAAACTTAAAGAATTAATAGTGGATTCAGGCAAAGGAATGAGTCTACAAAGGCATCTAAAACGAGAGGAAATCTGGTTTGTGTCAAAAGGTGAGTGTATGGTTAAGCATAAACCAAGGTCCTCTAATCAATACTTAGAAACACATTTAAACATTCACGATGTTTTTAAGGTCTCCCAAGAAGATTGGCATCAAATATATAATCCGTTTAAAGAAGAATGTAGAATAATCGAGATTCAGTATGGAGAAGAAACCTCTGAAGAAGATATCGAAAGATTAGAGTTTTATAAAGGAAATAATGAATAAAGATTACAAAGTAAAAGATATTGCACTTGCTGAGTTTGGAAGGCAGGAAATTTTATTAGCGCAAGACGAGATGCCGGCATTGATGCAGTTGAGAGAAAATTATAGGAGTGAGCAACCTCTAAAAGGAGCTAAAATTATGGGTTGCATTCATATGACTGTTCAGACCGCAGTTCTTATTGAAACATTAATTGATTTAGGTGCTGAAGTTAGATGGTCGTCATGCAATATATTTTCAACACAAGATCATGCTGCAGCTGCAATTGCAGCAAAAGACATACCTGTTTTTGCTTGGAAAGGAGAGACAGAGGAGGAGTATGAGTGGTGCCTGGATCAAACTATAAATAAAGATGGCAAACCATGGGATGCAAATATGATCTTAGATGATGGGGGAGATCTTACTGTAAAAGTTCATAATGAATATCCAGAAATGCTTAGTCAAATTCATGGTATTTCAGAAGAAACAACCACAGGTGTTAAAAGACTAAAAGAAATGTTGGCTAAAGGAGAACTTAAAGTACCAGCAATAAACGTAAATGACTCAATTACTAAATCAAAAAATGATAATAAATATGGTTGTCGTCATGGTTTAGACGATGCAATTAAACGTGGTACTGACATGTTGCTATCAGGAAAGAAAGCCTTAGTAATTGGGTATGGTGATGTAGGTAAGGGTTCGGCTGACTGTTTAAATCAACAAAAAATGATAGTAGATGTTACAGAAGTTGATCCTATTTGTGCCATGCAAGCATGTTTTGACGGCTTTTCAGTTGTATCGGCGTACAAAGATGGGATTGTAAATGAAAAAGGTGAGAACTTAGATATTAGTCTTCTAAATAAATATGATTTAGTTGTAACAACAACAGGCAATATTAATGTTTTAGACAAATTTATGTTAAATGCACTTAAGTCTGGTTGTGTAGTTTGCAATATAGGACACTTTGACAATGAAATTGATGTTCAACACCTCAAAACATTTGAATGGTATGAAGTCAAACCAGGAGTGCACAAAATACTAAGGTCGCATAATGACTATCTAATTCTTCTTGGTGAAGGCAGACTTGTCAATCTAGCGTTAGCAACAGGGCATCCAAGCAGAGTGATGGATGGATCATTTTGTAATCAGGTTTTAGCCCAAATATTGTTGTATAAAAATAAATTTGCCGATAAACCTTTTGATAAACAAGAGCTGTTCGTCAAGGTGTTGCCTAAGAATCTTGATGAAGAGGTTGCATCTCTGATGGTAAAAGGATTTGGTGGTACACTTACCAAACTTACAAAACAACAACAAGATTATATATCCGTAGATGAGAAGGGTCCCTTCAAAGGTGATTCTTACAGCTATTAGTTTAAAATAATAGTTATGGCTGAGTGGCAGAGTGGTTATGCAGCGGACTGCAACTCCGTGTACATCGGTTCGATTCCGTTCTCAGCCTCCAAAATATGAAAATATTGATTACTGGTGCTGCAGGATTTATCGGATACCACCTTTCAAACAAGCTTATCGAAATTGGCCATGAGATAACTGGCATTGATAACTTAAATAACTACTATTCATCATCTCTTAAATTACATAGATTATCTTTACTTAATTCAAAAAAATTTCATTTTGTAAAACTAGATATAAATAATATCAATTCGTTAGACCCAAATTTTGATTTGGTTATAAATCTGGCCGCTCAGCCTGGAGTAAGACTGCCTGAAAGCAAAAAATCTCTTTACGAAATTTCAAACGTCTATGGCTTTAAGAAAATCATGAATTATTGTTCAAAAAACTCTATAAAAAAATTTATCTACGCTTCAAGCAGCTCTGTTTATGATGGCTCTTCTAAAAATATTTCCTCAGAAAGTGATAAAGACCTTTATCCAAAATCAATATATGGAGAAACAAAATTATTCAATGAAATATATGCAAAAAAATTTGAACACAGTTTAGATTGTTTAGGTTTAAGATTTTTTTCTGTTTATGGTCCTTTAGGTAGACCAGATATGGCATATTACTCGTTTACTGAAAGCTTAAAAAAAGGTCAAGTTATCAATTTACATAATAAAGGCTTAATGGAAAGGGATATGACTTACATTGACGATGTCGTTGAAGGAATAATGCTTTCGATAAATTATTTAATGAGCTCAAAAAATATTAAAAACGAGATTTTTAATATTGGAAATGATTCTCCTATCTCAACAATTAAATTATTAAAAACTTTAGAAATTAATTTAAAAACTAATGCCCAGATTAAAAATATTGATGTAGAAAATGAATCTCTATATACGCATGCTAATCTTATTAAATCGCGTAAAATATTAGGATATAACCCAAAAACATCCTTCGAACAGGGTATAAGAAAATTTCTTGATTGGCATCAGGATTATGGATAAAGAAAAATTTTTAAAAATTGGAATTGTAGGCCATGGATTTGTAGGCAAAGCAACTGATTATGGTTTTAGCGTCAAAACTGAAAAATTTATTGTAGACCCCCTAATTAATACTAACATCCAGCAACTATCAGAATTTAACCCTAAAATTACATTTGTTTGTGTACCTACACCAATGGGGTTAAGTGGTGTTCAAGATTCATCAATAATTGAATCAGTTGTTAAAGAATTAACGAAAAAATGTCCTGAATCAATAATTGTAATAAAAAGCACTGTTATACCCTCTATTTTGCAGACACTCGAAAAAGCTAATAATAACATTATTTATAATCCTGAATTTCTCAGGGAAAAACATGCAAATGAGGATTTTATAAACTCAGATATGATAATTTTGGGAGGAAATAAAAACATTTCATCCATAGTTTCCACTTATTATTACAAGCATTCAAAATGCATTACTAAGGAACATATTTTCACTGATATCTACACAGCATCATTAGTGAAATATAGTATTAACACTTTTCTGGCGTCAAAAGTTCTCTTTTTTAATGAAATGAATGAAATATTTCAGAAAATTGAAAGTAATGATAGTTGGGAAAATTTCATAAAAATAATATCTAAAGATAAGAGAATTGGATCTTCTCATATGGATGTGCCTGGCCATGACGGAAAAAAAGGTTTTGGCGGTGCGTGTTTTCCGAAGGATACTGCGGCTCTCTTAAAGTATGCAGAGAGTATAGGTGTTGATTTTCAAAGTTTAAAAGCGGTAATTAAAAAAAATAACAAAATTAGAAATATATATGATGATATTGGTTCTAGGGAGAGGGAACAGAATGTATCATTTGATGATAAAATTTGATGCTACTACTGCCCAGGTGGTGAAATTGGTAGACACAAGGGACTTAAAATCCCTCGAAGGAAACTTCGTGCCGGTTCAAGTCCGGCCCTGGGCACCAAATTTTTGATGATACATATTCAAGAAGTTGCATCTCACAAGACTCAATGTTCTTTGGGGGAGGGTATTTTCGTAAGAAATAGAAATGCCTTCTGGGTGGACATTAATAATAACCATATTTTTAACTCTGAAAATAAAGACATTATTAAAACAGATCTAAAACCATCAGTGATATTCAATCAAACAGATAAAAATTTAATAGTTGGGTCAGATAAGGGAATTGCAGAAGTAAATTTTGAGCACAAAACTGAAAAATTATTAATAGAAATTTGCCATCATGATTTTAATTTGTTCAGAAGTAATGATGGAGTTTTTATAAATGGCAATTATTTTTTAGGGTTCATGCATAGAACAGATCCAATTAACAATAAAGGTAAAATTTATATTGCGAATAAGAAAGAAATAATAGAGATTGATAATGAAATATTTATACCTAATTCTTTTATAGCGTTACAAGATTCATCAATCCTAATCAGTGACTCAAAAGAAGGAAAGATTTGGAAATTTAATATTGAGGAAAATAAAATTGAGAAAAATATTTGGAAAGACCTTGGATCTAAATTTTCTCCTGATGGTGGTTGTAGGATAAAAGATTTAATATTCATTAGTTTCTGGGGAGATTCAAGCATATGGGTGTTTAATGAGCAGGCAGAAATTTTGGATAAGCTAAATTTACCCTTTAAAAATCCAAGTAATTGCAAATATGATCCTAAAGGTAAAAAATTATGGGTAACATCTGCAAGAGAAGGTTTGTCTAAAATGGATTTATCCATGTATCCCCAATCAGGTGATACAAAGGTTTTTAAGTTAAAATATTAAGATGTCTGTTTCAATAATCATCAGGACTCTTAATGAGGAGAGATACCTTAGAGAGCTTTTACTATCAATTAAAAATCAAGATTTTCCAAATGAAGTAGAAGTAGTTGTAGTAGACTCTGGTTCAACAGATTCCACCATTGAAATTGCAAAAAATTTTCAATGCAAGATCACCTACATTAAAAAAACTGATTTTACTTTTGGACGATCACTTAATGTTGGCTGTAGATTTTCTTCAGGCGAAATACTTGTTTTTATCAGTGGGCATTGTGTACCAACTGACGATAAGTGGTTGATAAATCTCACTAAACCATTAATTTCTGGAAAAGCTGCATATGTTTATGGAAGGCAGATAGGAAGAGATACAACAAAATTTAGTGAAAACAATCTTTTTGAAAAATATTACCCAAATCATAAAAATCATCAAAATGAAATATTTTTTTGTAATAACGCTAATTCAGCTATAAAAAAAGAAATATGGGAAAAATATTTATTTGATGAAAATTTAACAGGTTTAGAGGATATTGATCTGGGTAAAAGAATTTTTGATGATGGAGAAAAAATATCTTATGCCTTTAGAGCGAATGTTTACCATATCCATAATGAAAGCCATACACAAACAAGAAATAGATATGAGAGAGAAGCAATTGCCCTTAAGTCGATAATACCCGGCATCAAAATGACTTTTTTTGATTTTTGTAGATTCTTTTTTGCGGCAATCTTCCTAGACTTATCAAAAGCTATTGAAAGAGGTGTTTTTTTTAAAGAGTTTTTTAGTATTTTCGTATTTAGGTTTAATCAATATTTAGGCTCATACAGAGGAACAAACTCTAATAACTCGTTAGATAAACTATCAGAAGACAGTAAAGAAAAATATTTTTATCCAAAATAAGATGAAAAATAAAATCGTTGCATTACTCCCAATAAAAGAGCACAGTGAAAGAGTTCCAAGCAAAAATTTTAAAATCTTGAAGAATAAGCCACTTTATAAGTGGATTCTAGATACCCTTTTAGATGTAAGTTGCATTGATAAAATCATAGTGAATACAGATTCAGAACAATTAATTGAACAGCTTACTGATCAAGAGAGAATCTTAGTGAGAAAACGAAAAAAAGAAATTTGTGGTGACTTTGTAAGTATGAATAAAGTAATTCTTGATGACATCAATAATATTGAAGCCGAAACATTTATAATGACTCATGCTACTAATCCATTCTTGAAATCTGAAACTATTCTTGCTGGACTTGAAATCTTTAAGAATGAATCATGTGACAGTGTCTTTAGTGTGAATAAAATCCAATCAAGATTTTACGATAAAAATGTTAAGGCAGTAAATCATGATCCTGAAGAACTTATACGAACTCAAGATCTTGAACCTTTTTTTGAAGAAAACTCATGTTTGTATATTTTTTCAAAAAATAGTTTTCTGCAAAATGAAAACAGAATTGGCAACAATCCATTATTTTTAGAAACAAACCTCCTTGAATCGCATGATATTGATACTCTTGATGATTGGAAGCTTGCAGAGTATATTGCTGGGGGCCAAGGTGTATAAAGTCTTAGTTTCATGTCCACCAATGTTAAAAATGATTGATCGTTTTAAGGATGATTTTAAAAAATATGAGATAGATTTTGATGTTGTTGAAACAGTCCAAACTTTAACAGAAGATGAAATAAAAAAAATACTACCCAAATATGATGGATGGATACTTGGTGATGATCCAGCAAATGAAGAAGTATTAAGAGTTGGTAAAACTGGCAAATTAAAGGCTATTGTTAAGTGGGGAGTAGGTACAGATAATGTAAATTTTGATGCAGCTCAAAATCTTAATATTAAAGCAACTAATACGCCTGGAATGTTTGGGGATGAGGTTTCAGATCTAGCAATTTCATACCTCTTAATACTGGCTCGAAAAACTACAATGATTGATCAAGCTGTACGAAAAGGTGAATGGTTTAAAGCTCCAGGCATGTCCCTTAAAAACAAGGTACTTGGAATAATTGGTATGGGTGATATTGGAAGAAAAACAGCAAAAAAAGCTCATTCATTGGGCTTAAAAATCATCGCGTGGGATCCTTATCCAAAAGATATTCCAAATTATGTTAGAGTCCAAAAAAAATGGCCAAGTGGATTAGAGATTTGTGATTTTTTAGTATTTGCATGTAATTTAACTAATTCTAATAAACATATGTTTAATGAAAAGGTGCTTAATAGAGTAAAAGAAGGTATTAATGTAATTAATGTTTCAAGGGGAGCATTAATAGATGAGAATTTTATTGAAACCTTGATCAAAAAAGAACTTTTAGGTGGGATCGGGTTAGATGTATTTGAAATTGAACCACCAAGTTTGGATTCCCCATTGTTTTCTTTCCCAAATTCAGTATTTGGTTCTCATAACGGTTCAAATACCCAGGAAGCAGTAATAAAAGCTAGTGAACTTTCTATAAAATATATGTCACAATTTCTAAATGAATAAAATTTGCATTTTAACTGGTTGTAGTGGTGGAATTGGTTCTTCAATTGTGGAGAAATTTTCTAAAGAAGGTTATAAGGTAATAGGTATTGATATAAAAGAGCCTAGTTTTAAGTTCAAGAACTTTTCATTTTATAAACTTGACTTAGATAGCCCATCGATATTCGAAGAAGATTCAAAAGTTTTAGAAAACTTATTTTCAGATAATTTTAAGGGAGATTATTCGGATTCAGTTTTAATCAATAATGCTGCAACTCAAATACTAAAATATATTGACGATATAAATTTTACGGAGCTATTTTCTACTTTTAACATCAATATTTTTGCAGCTTTGCATATGTCAAAATTATTTAAAAAATATTCAAAAGGTCATAGGAATATAATAAATATTGGTAGTATTCACTCGAATGTTTCAAAGAAAAAATTTTCAGTATATGCGGCTTCAAAAGCAGCTTTAGAGGCGTTATCAAAATCATTGTCAATTGAATGTGCTGATCAAAAAATTAGAGTACTACATATAAATCCTGGTGCAATCATGACAGATATGTTGCGTGATGGATTTACAGGAAAGGAAGAAAAGTTAAAAAAACTTAAAAATCTGATACCGGCTGGGTACATTCCTCAACCACAAGAATTTAGTGAATTCATATTTGAAATATCACAGATAAAATCCAGATATTTTACTGGTTCAATTTTAGAATATGATGGTGGAATTTCTAAGCTCTTAAGTGATACTGATAATGAGCTATAGGTGAGGCTTGTATAGACTTGATTAAATTAATTTTTGATAAGACAAACATTGCATCTTGGCTAGCATTATTCGTAAATTTAGGATCAGCTTTATTTGTAATTCCCTTTGCATATATTTACTTAGACGAATCGGCACTAGCCCTTTGGTTCTCACTTTCATTGCTTGTAACACTTTCTTATTTTTCTGATTTTGGTTCTGCTTTTTCACTTATCAGGCTGAATCAATATGCTAGAGCAGGATGGAAAAATCTTCCTAAGTATGGAGCAAAGTCAATAAACAAAAATAAAGTTTTGAATAACAAACTTGAAATCGATGTAAACCAATTTGCGCTGATGCGTTTTATAAAATCAAACTTTTTTTTTATGTTAGCAGGTGCTCTAATATGCATCTTAATTTCAGATGCAAGAATCACAGAAGAATTGAACAGAGAAATATTCCTATTAGTATGTTTTATTTATGTTATAAATATTCCAATTCAGAATGGAGTAATTTTCTTCACATCAATAATTCAATCAAAAGAAAGCGTATATGATGCCAAATTAATAGAGGCATCAGCAGGCTTTGTAAGAATTTTACTCCAATTAATATTCCTATATATTTATGAAGATATTATATTACTTGCATTTGCTCATTTCCTTGGTTCGTTTTTTGGACTTTTTTTATCTTTTATTGTTTTGAAACTGAAGTTCAAAGATAAATTGAAATGGACATCAGAAAGCATGAGTATGGAAAATATAAATTCTTTTGAAAGTTATCAATACAGGCAGGGTGTCATGGTTTCAAGTAGTTTTTTAATTGCTAATTCAGGAGCGTTTATTATTTCTTTAAGCCCAAATCCAATTTTAGTTTCTTCATTTTTCATAACATTGAAAGTAATTACAGTTTTAAAGAATTTTTGCCAAGTTCCTGTAATGAGCAAAATACCTACAATTGCAAAACTTAGGGCAACAAATCAAATTGAGAATATTATAAAAGTCTTTAAACAAAGCTATAGATCTTCAATGTTGCTTTTCATACTCTTATCAACAATGATGATAAGTATTTTATTTTTAGTAACAAATAAATTAGATTTCGTAAGTCCATTTCTCTCTCTAGAGCTTATTATTCTGATGTCTATAATCTTTTTTCTTGAACTTAATCATGGCAATCATGCTCAACTTTATTTAACAAATAACCATCATCCTTTCTTATTACCATCAGTAATTTCCGGCATATTGATTTTAATATTGTCTTATTTTTTAATTAACGATTTTGGAATCATAGGTTTGTTGATTTCTCATGGACTTGTACAACTAGGTTTCAACAATTGGTATCCTATCTATTTAAATATAAAAGATTTAAAAACAGCCAAAATATTCTAATTATGGAGAAACTATCAAAATTCTATGAAATAAGATATTGGTTCGGAAAAAAGAAAAAATTTATAGAAGAATTTATTTTTTCAGCACTACTAAGTATAAATAAAAAGACTTTAAAAAATGACTCACTTACAAAAGTATTAAATCTTAAAAATATACATAAAAATAAGAGGTGTTTCATTGTTGGTAATGGTCCGAGTTTAAATAAGATGGAGCTTGATCTGTTGAAAAATGATTTTTGCTTTATATTCAATGGTGCATTCTCATTAAGAAAAAAAATTAATAAAGAAAAAATTTTTCATGTCATAGAAGACAGGCTTGTTTTTGCAGATCATTTGGAAGCAATCAACAAACTTGATGGACAATTGTTTCTAACTTCTGATTTGCAATCCAAAGTCATATCAAAGAATCCAATAATTTGTCATTTTCAGCGGTCCTATAGTGAGAAATCAAAAAATTGGCCAAGGTTTGTAAATTGCAAAAAGGATTCTCCTATTTTTTATTGGGGTGGGACAGTAGCCTACTTTGCACTTCAACTTGCTGCTTGGATGGGATTCAAAGAAATATATATTATTGGTGTAGATTTATCTTATGTGGTACCAGATAGTGCAATTAAAAAAGGCGCTGTCCTTGAATCAACTGAAGATGATATTAATCATTTTGAGAAAGATTATTTTGGTAAAGGAAAAAAGTGGCATATACCAAATCCTGAGCGAATGTTAAGAGCATTTAATAAATCTAAAGAATCTTTGAAAGAATTAGACATAAAGACATATAATGCAGGTGTAGGAGGAAATTTAGACTGCTTCGAAAGAGTTAAGTTTGAAAAACTATTCGATGAAAGACTCAGATAACTATTACTTTGACCTTATTTCTTTAATTTGGGAAAAAAAATTTACCGTAATTATATCAACCATAAGTTTTAGTTTGCTGGCAGTATTGCTTTCATTTTCACAAAACATTTTATTTGAATCGAAAGCTATCTTAAAAGCTCGTGACTCTAACGAAACTAATTCTCAAAACTTCGGAGCTTTAGGAGGGCTTTCAAATCTCGTAGGAGTTGATATTGCCACTGAGGACAATAAAAGACTTAACTATTCACTAGCAGTTCTAAAGTCAAGGGACTTTTTTGAGCTTTTTTATAAAGACGAAAAATTTCTTGTTAACCTGCATGCTGTCAATGGATTTAAAGAAGACTATTCTTCAAAAATAAATCCTTCAGTTTATGACAGTGAGAAAAAAATATGGAAAAAAACTTTTAGAAATGGAGAGAATTATCCTGGATTTGAGGAGTCATATGAATACTTTCATGAGAGAGTTCTTAGGGTTCAGTTAGATAAGAAAACTAATTTTTTTCATTTTTCAGTTGAGACACCAAACCCAAAACTTTCTAAGAGTCTGCTTGAAAAAATAATAATCGAATTAAATAATTACGTTAGACAAATTGAATTAAATGAATCAAAAAATTCCGTTAATTATTTGGAGGAGTATCTCTCTCAAAACACCAATTCAATTGAACTAAGAGAATCAGTATCAAAACTCCTCGAAAATGAAATTAAAACTCAGATGTATGCAAATATACAGGCAGAATATTTGCTGGAACAGATAGAAAAACCTCGTATGATTTCAGAGAAATCAAACCCTAAAAGGAGCATATGGCTTATCTTCGGTTTTGTGCTTGGTCTTATAGCATCTTTCGGCATGATAATTTATGGAAAAGTCATATCAAGACCAAAACCTTAAATATTTTTATATTTTTCCATGTGTTTTGGGTTGTTTCATTCCAACGCTAACACTTCAATTACTATTTGAACTTCCTTCAGAGAGAATTCTTTTAAAATCAATTGGCACAAGTATTTTTTTAGTAGGTATTTTCCTTCTTGTGACGATGAAAGGCTTAAATCTAAAAAACTTAATGGCAAGTTTTGTTATGACGTCATTTTTTTATATTTTTGCGTTTTCATCTTTCTTATATGATTCAAGTCAATCTCTCAATCATCTATTAAGAGCCTGTCTTGCAACTTTAATTTGTTACTTTTTTTTAGAAGCTTCTAAAAATGATTTAAAAATAATACTGAATATCGTTTTTGTCTTACTTTTTTTAATTGCTCTGGTAGGTGTTTTATCAATTTTATTCAATTTCAGTAATGGGGAGAAATTTCCGATACTTAATATTGCATCAACAAAATCTATAGTTTTTGAACAGAACGTTTATGGAATTGCGACCTTTTTTTTACTATTCATATGTACAAGGTATAAACAAATAAAATATCTTGGATCGATAAAATATCTTGTAACACTTATAGGAATTGTGGCTTTATTATTTTCTTTTTACAGAACTGTATATCTTTGTCTAATGGCATTGCTTTTTATAAATAGTTCAAAAAAGGTCTTTTGGTTAATATTTTTTTCAACTCTCTTATTTTTCTACCTTATTTATTTTAATAATTTAGAACTTATTTCAGAAATATTTAAGCTTGAGCAAATCAGTAATTTAACTGGACGAGTAGAGATGTATACGCTGGGTTGGGAATTATTCTTGGAAAATCCCATTATTGGGTTAAGTGAATTATCAATACCTTACTATCTTCAATTCACAACTTTTCATAATTTATTTCTGGATACGTTAATATTTGGTGGCGTAATTGGTTTAGTCCTATTAATTATGAGTTATATGCTCTTGCTGCAGAGATTAGATGTTAAACATTACACACCCTTATTGCTTGTGCTCCTACCTTCCTTATTAAATACTTTTTATATTTTTGGTCCAAATATTTTAGGATTTTCTGCTGCAGCATTAATTTTTTCTCATCAAATTGAAAAAGAAAATTGGAAGTAATATGAATCCAAAAAAAGATCGAACAATCATAATTTTTTCAGAAATTTCATGGAATTTTCTAAGGCAGAGACACCATTTCTTCACTGAACATTTTATGAAAGAGTATAGGAAAGTTATCTTCGTTGAAAGAGTCGTTTCAAGAATTCCAAATTTCTCAGAAATAATCAGAATAATTTTTAACAGAAAAAAAGAAAATATATCTAATAAAAGACTGGAAAATGTTGTGTATGTAAGGTCATTATTCCTTCCTAACGAAAATATTTTTTTCCGCATATGGAATAAGTTTTATTGGATGATATTTTGGAGAAGCAAACAAACTAGTGCAGATATATATGCATTCACTGACAACCCATATGTTGTTGGAAATACAAAAAAAATTACACAAATTTCAAATAGATTTATATTTGACGTTATTCATAATTGGTGGAATTTCCCGTGGAAAACGGAAGTGCATAAAAAAAATGTTGACCGTCAAATCTATCTTTGTGATGCAGTCGTTACAGATTCACATGAAACTTACCGATTAATAAATAAAAAAAGCAAAAAAATTATACCTCCTGGTGTATCTAAAGATTGGATTTCAAATCAAGAGACAAAAACTAAAATCCAAAATAAAAATATCAAACTTATATTTTTTGGAAGTCTCAGGGCGAATAGTGATATTGAATTTATTAAAAAAATAATTAAAGAAAAGAAGTTGGACTTTTCAATTTTTGGTCGCATTGACCAAAGTATTAGCGATAAGGAAATATTATCTTGCTATAAAGGGAGTGTAGACAATAAAGATCTTCCAAAACTAATTACTAATTATGATGGGATTGTTATAAGTTACGATAAAAATTTATTTTCAACTTCGATTAGTCCGGCAAAGTTCTACGAATCACTAGCAACAGGAAAACCAATATTCTCAAGAAATAACTTAGAGCATTTAGATGGATGGTCAAAGTTTGTATATCAAGTGTCGTTGGAAGATAATATGTTTGAAAATATTACTCAAAAAGTAAAAAATCATGAAAATCTAGTTTCTGATCAAATTAGTTTCGCAAAAAATAATTTATGGTCAAATAGATTTTTAGAATTAAAGAAGATACTTGATGACAGATCATGATTACACAATCGTAGGCACAGGTCCAGCAGCCTATTTTCTATGTTTAGCAATTTTTAATAATAATCCAAATTCAAAAATTAAAATTTATGAGGCTGGTGCTATAAAGAATTTAATCAATACTGATGACTTTTCTTATCAACAAGTAGAACAAAATTTTAATTTAAATCCGACAACTTATATTGGTTATGGTGGAACATCAAACTTATGGCATAACGTGATTGCCCCATTAGATTCAGAAGATTTCAAAGTAAGAGAATGGGTTAAAAACTCCGGTTGGCCAATTTCAATGAATGATATCTCAAGCTATTACAAAAAAGTTGCAAGATATTTAAATTTTGACTACGAATTATTTAACGGACACAGCTTTGATAAAAATCTTGAAATAGAGAGAAAAAAAGTAAGTTTTGATGAAGAAATTTTTGAGAATAAATATTTCTTACAGCTAAAAAAACCGTTTCGTACAAAATCACATTTTCAGAAATTGCAGAAAAAATATAATCTAAAGATTTTGCAGAATCATCGTGTCCTCAAAATATTAGCTAATAGTGAATCGGACATGGTGCAAAGTGTCTCAATTGGAATAGGCGGCAAAAAAATTACGCAAAATGTGAAGAACCTTATACTTTGTTGTGGAGCCTTAGAAACCACAAGAATACTACTAAATTCTGAAACACTAAAAAGTTTATCGAGTAAGGTTGGGAAAAACTTATTAGATCATCCTATGGGAAATACTTTTCAAATGAAATATCCCGAAAAACGAACAACAAAACTTTACAGTGATCTAAACTATTCACCTCAGCTTAAGATTAAAAGTGCTCTCAAATTAACTTTAGGAGCACAAGAAAAATTTAGATTACCAAACCATTCATTTTACTTAAGGCCCTCATTTAGTGAGGGTATAGATAATTCTACCGAAAAAGTTAAGTTAAAATTACTCGCAATAAGAGAAAAACTTTTAAAGTATCAAATTCCTTTTTCTGAAAGTTTTGCCATTCTTTCCAATTTGAATTTAGCTAGGCAAATTATTCAATATAAGACTGGTTTAAGCTCAGGTCACAGATTGGCTGATTTTATGTTTGTTACCGAACAGATACCAAACGATAAGTCAGAAATTTATTTATCAAATGATTTTGATAAATATGGATTGAAAAAATTGAAAGTTCGATGGAATATAACAGACCGCGATCTCACAAGTATTTTAGAATTTTATGATATTTGCTACGAGCATTTATGTCAGAATAACAGAGCAAAATATACGATTAAAAAAGAGCAACTTAATTGGAGTTCAAGACTTTCGTCAGCTGCACATCACCTTGGTACAGCAAGAATGGGGGAACATTCTAATTCCAGTGTAGTAAATAAATATAACCAAGTTCACGGTATAAATAATCTTTATATTAATGACGGTTCTATATTTCCAACTGCGGGAAATGCGAATTCAACGTTTACAATTATGGCTCTATCAATGAGGTTAGGTGATTATCTTGAAAAGAATTAAAATTGCAATTCTTGGTAGTAATGGCTTTATAGGTAGGGGGCTACAAAGTCATTTTAACAACTTTGATTTTGAAGTGATGCCTTTTTCTTCAAAGAATATGAATAATGCAATACAGTGGGATTATAAATCTAAAATTCCAGAAGAATTATTTGAAAATAAAATTATCATAGATTGTGCAAGATCTAGTGATGCAATTGAAAATATAAAACGAGTAAAGAGAATTATAAGAAACTTACCAAAAAAAAGTTTTTATATTTTTTTCTCTTCAGAAGCAATAAAAAAGTCTCCAAAGGATTCGATATTACCTTTTAGAGGAGATGACTACATAAGAGAAAAAAAAGTTTTAACAAATTTTTTAATTAATAAAAAAAACGTTGCGATTGTTTATCCAGATATTGTTTTTGGTAAAAATGGTAATTGGAGCAAGATAGTCGATAATATTATTGCAGCAAAAGTTATTGAAATGCCTAATGAAGGAAATAATGGCTTCAATTACATAGAAATAAATGATCTTTGTAATCAAATAGCAAGGTCAATACAAGATGACTCCATTTTTCTTAAAGAATGGAGATTAACTAGTAAAAAAAGAAAGTGGAAGTCACTTACAGAGAAAAAAGTTATTAAGGGAAGTAAAAATCTATATTTTGATTCGTTTTTGAAAAATTTAGTGGTTAGCATACTTAATTCAATCTTAACCCCAGATTTTTTAAATTTTAAAATAATGTCCTTTCTAAGAAACAAAGAAAATAATTTTGAAAATCAATCTAGTTCATTTTCTCCGTCTGGAATGACCCGTTTTTACATGTCAGATACCAATGATAATGGATAATAAACCACCTAATTTTTCAGTTCTCATTCCTGTTTATATCAAAGAGAATCCCTCGTTTGTTCATGAATGCTTAAAAAGCCTCAATAATCAAACTCTTAAAGCTGATGAAATAGTTATTTGCATCGATAATATTATTTCAAAAGAACTTGATCTTGTTATAAAAAATTTCTCTGAAGATTTAAATATCAAAAAAATAGCTTATCAAGGTAAAGATCAATTGGGTGGATCGTTAGCAATGGGTGTCGAAAGGTGTAAAAATCAATTAATTTTCAGAATGGATGCTGATGATATTTGTGATAAAAATAGATTTAAAATAATGCTAGATTATTTTTTAGAAAAAGACCTTGATATTTTGGGATGTTGGACAAGAGAGTTTAATTGTCACATAAATGATTTAAATAGAGTCAGAAAAACACCTTCTAAGGTTACAAAGGAAAATTGTAATTTCAGAAATCCATTTAATCATCCATCTGTTCTTTTTAAGAAGAATAGTGTGATAAAAGCAGGAAATTATAAGCCTTGTAAGAGTTTTGAAGACTGGTATTTATGGTTGCGGATGATTAGGCTTGAAATGAAAATGGAAAATCTTAATGATATCTTGGTGCATCAAAGGGTTGGTAACAACTTTGAATCTAGAAGATCAGGAATGGACTATTTCAATAATGAGTTTGAAGCACTAAATTTATGGAGAAAGGAAAAACTAATTACAAATATTACTTTTTTATTGTCTATAACAATTAGATTTTTTTTACGTATTCTTCCACGGGGCTTGATTACTTTGGTATATAGCGGTTTTTTGAGATCAAAGATTAATAACAAGTCTGGAGAATGATAATGCTGAAAAATAAGGCATTTTAGCTTATCATGTCATTCTTATGAGATTTTTTTTTGCACTTGCACTGTTTCTGCCTTTTAGTAGTACTGCCCAAAGTTCTCTAGAGTATTTCAATTCCTTGCCTGAAGAAATTCAGAACCAAATTACAGAAAGTGAGAGAGATTTTGAGACAATTCAAGTAGAAGATAGTTTCATTGAGGAAGAAGAAATCAATGAGGAAGAAGAAGTAGCCGAGGAGCCATTTTTTGGATACAACTTTTTTAATAAGTCTTCTGAAACGAATGCACCTGTTCTTGATATTCCACTACAGTCTGATTACATAATTAGTTTCAATGATGAATTAGAATTGCTACTTACCGGAAACGTTAATGAATTACTAAAACTGAGAGTCGATCTTTCTGGAAATATACTTGTGCCGGAAGTAGGAAGCATTACTGTTTTGAACCTAAATTTATCTCAAGCAAATGCGAAGATAAGCAAACTTATAAATAACTCATACGTAGGTACTTCAGCTAATTTAAGTGTCGTAAAGCCTTCCCTTAAAAAAATATCAATTATTGGTTCAGTTATAAAGCCTGGCACATATTTAGTAAATCCATTTATATCTATATCAGAAGCAATTAAATACGCTGATGGTTTACAAGATAATGCTAGTATCAGAAATATTCAAATCTTGAAAGCGGATGGCTCATCAAGCACGTTCGATCTTTACAAATTTCTCATTTTTGGTGACAGAAGTATTGACATAAATCTACAAAATGGAGACACGGTACTTGTATCTGCAACGTCAAATTATGTCGAAGTTGATGGAGAAGTTCTGCGCCCAAAAAAGTATGAGTATCTATCCACTGATACAATATCTGACCTTATAAGTTTTGCTCAAGGCCTTACAAACTCAGCTAATGATGAAAATATTTTTGTAAATGCATTAGATGGTAGCCAGATTAAATCTTATTCAATTGCCAAAGATAAAATAATTGGTGAATTAAAACTTGAAGGTTTGAATGTTGGATCGAAAGTCTCAGTTTCAAGAAAAAATGTCTTTGTAGCAGGCAAATCAGTAACTAGTGGTTATTTTGATTATGAAGAAGGAGAGTTAGTGTCAGATTTTCTCAAAAAGTTAAGCTTTTCAGATGATATTTATCCCTTTTTCTTTATAGTTTCACAGGATTCTGGTGCAGGTTTACAAACTGAGTACTTTAATCTTTCTTTAGCAGATCCATTTTCATATGAGAATATAAAGCTTGCGCAAAACGTAAATATTAAGTTCTTCTCAAAGACCGAGATAATTAAGTTTAATGAATTAAATGATGAAATTTCTTCAGAAATAACTGAAGCAGAGTATAAAGAAATAGAAGAGCTCAAAAATACTCTGCCTGAAGATAAAACTTATGTTATTTCAATTGGTGAAAAAAGTTTATCTATTCCATTAGCTGGACGTATTACTGCTCAAACTTTATATGATTACCTCGGATTAAATATTGAAATTGATTCTTCTAATG
>MDSZ01160825.1_pt1 | contig 19234 bp, 14 predicted proteins | sample 811201 | NCBI WGS metagenome assembly MDSZ01 (sample SAMN05326647, study PRJNA326480) | marine metagenome | isolation source: seawater | place: Indian Ocean: North | collected 2010 | reverse complement strand
TTTTGGGCGCCGGTGATTTCCTGATGGGGGTGTCGGCATTTTGGACAGCGGCACGCTATGGCATTCCGTTCCTAGCGATCATTGCCAATAACCGGTCTTTCTATAATGACGAAATCCATCAGGAAAAGGTCGCAATCAGCCGTGGGCGGCCGGTCGAAAATAAATGGATCGGCCAGCATATTGGCGGGCCGGATATTGATCTGGCGGCAATGGCGCGTGCCCAGGGTATCATGGCTTTTGGTCCGGTCAGCACTGCTGCGGAACTGAAATACGTGATCAAGGAAGGGTTGGCAGCGGTCAAGGCAGGGCAGGCCGTTGTTATTGATGCGCGTATAACCCCCGGTTACACAAAGGCAATGTCAGCCGGTATGACCCGCACCGCAGAAGAAACGGCCGAGGCTGAGGAAGGATAACTATTGTCCGAACGAACAAACGTGTTTGGCATGCACCCGGCCAAGCACGTTTGACTCCGGTAAAGGAGGGCTGTATCAGTCAATCCGAAAAACAAAACCAGTTGGCTTTAGGGGCATCCAATAATCCATGGCGGATAGAGAAAACAGAGTTCCGGACTCACGCGAACGCCTTGCGCATATCATTCGATTGGCAACCCGCGGTTTTAACCGCTCTCTACAGATACGTCTGGCGTCGCATCATGTGACGTTCGGACAGTGGATTTTTCTGCGCATCCTTTGGCAGCAGGAAGGCCTGACCCAGCGTGAACTGGCAGAAGAAGCAGGCCTTACCGAGCCGACAACACACACTGCCTTGCAGCGCCTTGAAGCTTTGGGCTTTCTTGAAAAACGCACGCTGGCGGGCAACCGCCGCAAACAGCACGTCTTCCTGACCGAACGGGGCAAAGAGCTTCGCGTCGAGCTCGAACCGCTTGCGATTGAAGTAAACGAGGTCGCCCTTGATGGTTTGACTCCGGCAGAGATCGAAACCATTCGGAAGGGCATGCTGATTATTCTTGAGAACCTCGAAGAAGATGAGCGGAAAGCGGGCGAGGAAGGACGTAAAGTCCCTCCGACCCGCGTTCCGACCTGAGTTCTTCGATTACGCCGCGGATAGCTTCTCGAGCAGGGCATCTGCCGTTGTGATTTCACGCAACGGCATATCATTGGTTGAGGCGTCCGGGTCAGCATCATAGCGCAATCCTTCGCCATCCCAGAACCACCAGTATACGACGTTGCCCTGTTTGTCACGGATCGGCATCCGGAACGTGGGGAACGTTGTGTCGCTGGCTGGTATCTTTGCAGCACCGACTTTTTCACCTTCGAGCATGCCTTTTTGCAGGACTGAAAACAGCGGCAGCATAAAGGTGAATTTGGTTTTACCACTGGCAAGTTCTGCGATATTGGCCGGGCGCGCTGCATGACGTCCGGGCAAAGCACGGACCACTTCGGGATACGCCGGATGGTTGTGTGTGACCTGCAGATAGCCAAAGCCGTTGGGCAGCTTGATTTCGATGATATCGCCAGGTTGGAATTGTTTCATTGTCCTACCCCAGTGTTACGTCGAGACCGATATCAAGGGTCGGTGCAGAAATCGTGATCTTAGAGCTTGATATGAAATCAACCCCGGTTTCAGCCACATCCTTGATAGTATCGATATTGATGCCGCCGGATGCCTCTATCCGAGCGCGGCCGTTGTTAAGCTTAACAGCCTCTTTCAGGTCATCGATTCCGAAATTGTCTACCAGCACGGTTGTTGCGCCAGCATTGAGCGCTTCTTCGAGCTGTTCAAGTGTGTCGACTTCGATTTCAACGACAACAAGATGGCCGACATAATTGCGGGCAGCTTCAACTGCCTTAGTGATGCTTCCGCAAACCGCGATGTGGTTGTCCTTGATCAGAACCGCGTCATCGAGGCCAAACCGATGGTTTGCACCATCGCCACAACGTACGGCATATTTTTCAAAGGCACGCAGGCCCGGGGTGGTTTTGCGGGTACAGCAGATGCGCGCATTTGTGTGGGCGATCAAATCGGCGAACCTTGCCGTGGTTGTTGCAATACCTGACAGATGGCAAAGATAGTTCAATGCCACACGTTCCGATGACAAGATCGCGCGTGCATTTCCCGTGACCCGGGCGATTTCGTCGCCCGGCGCGAGGGTGTCGCCATCTTTCATAAAGGCTTCAAACGCCAATCCGGCCCCGGCAAGGGCAAATGAACAGCGCGCGAAGTCCACACCACACAGGCGACCTGCCTCACGAGAGACAAGAGACACCTTAGCCGTCAGGTCCGGCCCGATGGTCGCGTCGGTGGTCAAATCACCAGCCCGCCCAAGATCTTCCCTGAGTGCGGCGCGCACCCCTTCTTCGACGAGGATGGCCGGAAGTGACGGAAATACGCCCGATGTTTTTGATGTCTTGTTGGTCATAGGCTGAAAACCTCACGCGTCGACGGGTGGAAAAGCTCATCAATGGAAAGCTTCCGAGGGGAGAGTCCCTGACGATAGTGATAATCGAGGAATGTCTCAATTACCTTGCGGTTTGGTGCCACGCCATAGGGCCACAGATCATTGCCCAGCAGTTTCTTGGCACGATCCAGAGTGTCTTCGACGAATGGCATCGTGACCTTGGTGGCCGAAGTATCGCTGAGCGCCTCGAGCGCCATCTGTTTGGATTGCGAAAACGCCTTGAGCAGCGCACCGGGCAGCCAGGGGTGCTGATCGGCGAGGCTTCTGCGTACACCTAATACATGCATGATGGGGAAGATGCCTGTTCGGTTATAGTGCCCTTCGGCCGCAGCAATGCTGTCAGAAAACAGGCGCCCAACATGGGGATGACCGTCGTTGAAGCATTTCGGCCAACGCGGTCCGATAAACCCGTCAATCTCGCCGTCTGCCAGCATTTGATTGAGTGTCGCACCTTCGGGCGCTTGGGTCATTTTTACGTCGTCAGGAAGTTCGACCTTGATTTTCTCGGGGCGACCCGGGGTGTCCATCCCACCACGAACCCAATGGATATCGGATGGCTTGACGCCATAGTCGTCTTCAAGAATACCGCGTACCCAGACATTCGCTGTAAGCTGATATTCTGCAATGCCGATCCGGCGTCCCTTGAGGTCTTCGGGGCTGTTAATTCCCTTGTCTGTGCGGATATAGATCGAGGTATGGCGAAACGCGCGAGAGAGAAATACAGGGATGGCGACGTAATGCGCTTCATTGCGCGCAAGCTTCACGCAATAGGACGAAAATGAGAGCTCGCTGACGTCGAAGTCCTCATTACGAAACGCCCGGAAGAACATTTCTTCGGGGGATAATAGCATGGAAATAGGATCAACACCGTCGATTTTGACACGACCGTCAAAAATCGGTCTGGTGCGATCATAATCGCCATAGGCCAGTGAAAGGGTCAAGTTGCTCACGAGTTTCCTCCGGGGTTTGTTTATTTTGACTGTATTTGATGTGCCAGGGTGATCGGCGAAGATGTTTCTGCAGATTTTAGGATCGCGTGACAGGCTTCGAGTGTTGCCAGCCCCCATCGACCTGTTTGTGACGGTGGTGCGTTGAACCTGACTGCCTTGATCAAGGCTGTTGTGACCTCTGCGCGTGGGCCGGCATTCATGGGGGCGGGGATGAATTTCTGCTCAAAGTGACCATGGAGCCACACACCATCTGCCGTTATGCGCAAATCTGCATCATCACATGACACTACGATTGGGCCGAAATGTTCGTGATGTGGTGCAGCAGGGCGTACAGGCGTCTCGCCAAATGTACGTCCGGATTTAAGGGCAGCTTCTTCTTGCGGGCTTGAGACTTTGGCCAGTGCCTTGCGGGCCTGACCATAGTTTGCAGGGTCTTTTGGGTATCCCAGCTCACCAACCCAATCCTGCCAGACATCTGAATCAAAATGTGCGTATCCCGAATAGGTCAAAGAGGCAAATGCACCGCCTTCAAAACATACAAGTGCGCTATAGGCCCCCTCGGTTCTTCGATCAGGGTCCCAGTTCCCGGTCGCCGCTGTGATGGTCTTGATCATGCCCCCGCCCAGCAACCGCACGATATCAAGCTGATGGACAGCCTGACTGAAAATGACGCCGCCGCCTTCAGCGGTAACCAGTTCTTCGGGTCTGCGTGGCCGATACAGAAAGTCGGTGTAGTTGAGGGCGTGCATCATTCTGACCTTGCCCACCTCGCCCGACTGAATGATGTCATGCGCCAGATTGACTGCACCATCAAAACTGTGGCTTGGGCCAACAATCAGTTGGACGCCAGCCTCTTCGCAGATTTCGACCATCCGAATGCCATCTTCTAGGCTGATGGCAAGCGGCTTCTCGACCAGTACGTGCTTACCGGCGCGGGCCGCAATCGCAACATGGTCAACATGCATTTGATGTGGGGTTGCGACATAGACCGCTTCAACGTTCGGATCTGCACATATGTCCTCGACCCGTTCATAAGTCGGACTGCCAAATTCTTTTTTGAAGGCTTGGCGTGATGACTCACGCGGGGCGCAGGCCGCAACAAGGTGAACGCGCGGATCAGCGATCAGGCTTGGTAATGTCAACATAAACCCCCGACCAAGTCCGATCACACCAAGGCGCAGTGGCACCTGTTCGGTTCGGAGTTCAGAGTTCGATGACAAGATTACCCTCCCTCGCGCGGGAGACGCAGATCATAATCTGATTGTCTTTTTCCTCGTCCATAAGAACCATGTCACGGTGGTCGACATCCCCTTCGATCAGCTTGCAGCGGCAAGTGCCGCATGTGCCGCTTTCACAAGAGCTCACCGTTTTGATCCCATTATCACGAAGTGCTTCCAGAACGGACCGGTCAGCGGGAACGGTGATGGTGGTATCGAGATTGGCGACAGTCACTTCAAACGGTTTGTCGTCCTCGCGCACGGCCTCGACGGCTTTGAAGTCTTCGAAATGGACACGTCCTTCCGGCCAATGACCAGAGATGGCTTTGATTTCTTCCATCAAAGGGGATGGGCCGCAGCAATAGACATGCTCGGCGCCAGGCTCTTCGAAGTGGTCCCAGAAATCGTAAACCTGCTCGAGGTTGCCGTTATCGTGATGGAACTTAACGCGCGATCCGAATGCGTTCTTGATTTCATCCAGATATGCCGTTTCCTCGGCTGATCGGGTGCAATAGATCATCTCGAACGGTTTGCCCTGGGCCGAAAGGTGATTGGCCATCGCATAGATTGGCGTGACGCCGATACCACCGGCGATCAGCAAATATTTTGGCGCATTTTTCAACGCAAACGAATTTTCTGGCGCTTGAATGACAAGCTCGGTACCAACTGTTGCCGACTCGTGCATTGAGGATGATCCGCCACGCGATTCTGGCTCGCGTTTCACTGCAATCACGTAGTTTTCGGGAAATTCCCCATCATTAACAAGCGAATAGCGGCGCATCGCGCCAGATGGCGTTTCGACGGTGATGTGCGATCCCGGCTCAAAGGCGGGGAGTTCGATCTCATCTACGGGGGAAAGCGTAAACTCGCAAATATAAGGCGTTAGCTCGCGTCGCGCCTCAACACGCATTTTTATGCTTTCTAATTCTGTTGACATTTTTTCCTCCCGAATTAACTTTACGCAATAAATTAGATATCTAATAATTCTTGTCAAGTCACTAGACGCCTGTAAAAGCGTAGTGTATATAAACTTCGATATCTAAGAATATGCAGCACGGAGGAGAGTTCGCGAGATGCTGAGTCATGAGGAGAATGATCTTTTAACCCGCGTCACCGGCGATGCGCCGATGGGCAAACTGATGCGCCAACACTGGACACCGGTCTGCCTGATCGAAGAAGTTGCCGAAGCAGACGGAAAACCATTGTTGGTCGAGGCCGTTGGCAACCGTTATGTCGCGTTCCGCGACTCCGAAGGTAAGCTTGGCCTTCTTGACGAACTCTGCCCGCACAGACGCGCATCACTGGTTTTTGGTCGCAACGAGGATTGCGGCCTGCGCTGTCTTTATCATGGTTGGAAGTTTGACGTTGAAGGCAACTGCGTTGCCATGTCGTCCGAGCCTGAGGGCAGCCCGCTTCATGATAAGGTCAAACACAAATCCTACAAGACCGTGGAATGGGGTGGGTTTGTCTGGGCATGGCTTGGCGAAGAAGAGGACATGTATCCTTTCTCGCCGCCCGCATTTGCCCCGACCGAGGATACACAGGTTTCAATCCTGAAAATCCGCATTCCGGCGAACTGGGCACAGATTACCGAAGGCCAGATAGATTCAGCTCACTCATCTAGCTTGCACTCATCGGATATGAAGCCAGCCCGTGTTGAGGGCGCGGCGGCCGATGATCAAGCATGGTATAGGCCATCAACGGATAAGTCTCCACGTATGCAGACGCAAACGACTAGCTATGGTTTCCACTATGCTGCTATCCGCAAGCCCATCAAAAACGCCGGTACACATAACTACCTGCGTATCACGGAATACATTGCGCCATATACCTCGTTGATCCCACCAAACAACAATTACAATGTCGCCAGTGTCATCGTGCCAATTGATGATGAAACCACGCATTTCCACTTCGTCGCCTGGGGTGGGAAGGCCTGCCCCACGACAGAGGAATGGCGTAAATTTAATCATGCTCAAAAAGGCATTCATCTGGATGACCGGTGGGTATCCCAGCGCCAATTGCACAATAACTTCCTTCAGGATCGTCAGGCGATGAAGCTTGGAAGCTTCACTGGTGTTAAAGGTATTCCCAACCAAGACATTGTTATGTGGGTGTCGATGGGGGCGATTGTAGACCGATCTGACGACATCCTTGGCGCGTCAGATCTAGCGATTGTCGAGTTCCGCAGGCTAATGGTCGATGCTGCGAAAAAAGTCGCAGCAGGGGGCGATGCACTTGGTACAACGGAGCCAAGAGTCCCTCACACAACCATCGCATCTCGCGAAGGCGTTTACCCGAAAACCCTTGATTGGCGTACGCTTGTTGAAGAAGAGAGCGTTGCTGCCGAATGACTTTATTGGGCAGGTTCGCGGACGAACCTGCCCTTCTCATAAAATAAAACTAAGATATCTAATTTTATGGTTGACTGCTGGTGTGAGCTGCCATTTAATTTAGATATCTTATAATAACAAAGATAACGACCTTTCCGCGAAAGATAAAAAAACACGACGCGGATTTTCCGGGAGGAAAACAGCATGAAGCCTCTAAAAGCTTCTACTGCCGAGGACCTACTAACCGAGAGAGTTCCCAAAGGGCTGTATTACGGTGGCACTTGGCATCGCTCCGAGAGCGAACCGATTACTGTGTATGCACCGTCGACTGGCGCCAAGCTTGCCCGAGTTGACCGTGCCACGGAATCAGATCTTGATGCGGCAGTAAGGGCTGCGAGCGCAGGGCAAAAGCGATGGGCGCGTACTACACCTCGTGAGCGTTCACAGGTGATGCGAGAAGCAGCCGCTATTATTCGTGCGAATAAGGACGAACTTGCCCGCCTTGATGCGCTTGATAGCGGTAACTCGCTCAAAGGAATGCTGTTTGATGTCGAGCTCGCAGCAACTTTGATGGATTTTTTCGCGGGCCTGGCTACCGAACTTAAAGGCGAAACCGTTCCTGTCGGTGCCGGTAAGGTGAACTATGTCGTTCGTGAGCCGGTTGGTGTCGTTGCCCGTATTGTACCGTTCAACCACCCGCTGATGTTTGCATGTGCAAAGCTTGCCCCGCCAATCATGGCTGGCAACAGCGTCATCATCAAGCCATCCGAAGAAACGCCACTTTCAAGTCTGAAGGTTGCGGAGCTGATCGGTGGCCTTTTCCCGCCAGGTGTATTGAATATCCTGAATGGCGGACCTGATCTGGGCGCCGGACTGTCAACCCACCCGGGCATTGCCAGTGTAAGCGTTGTCGGCAGTGCGTCAACCGGGCGGGCTGTAATGCGACAGTCGGCCGATACGCTCAAACATGTTTCGCTTGAGCTTGGTGGCAAGAACGCGCTTGTGATCTTCCCGGATGCGGACATCGACAAGGCCGTTCAAAGTGCGGTGAAGGGTATGAATCTGCCATGGACGGCGGGCCAGTCCTGCGGCTCGACCAGTCGTGTGTTCGTTCATGAATGCATCCATGACACGGTCGTCGAACAACTTGCGGCGGCTTTCAATGCAATAACACCGGGTGACCCCCTGTCGCCTGACAGTCAGATGGGGTGCCTGTCAACCCGCGGCCAATATGAAAAAGTCCTTGGCTATATCGACATCGCAAAGGGTGAAGGTGCGAGAATGGTTGCCGGCGGCGATGTTCCCGCCGAACTCGCGGCTGGCTTCTTTGTAAGGCCAACTGTGTTTGCCGATGTCACACCCGATATGCGCATCGCACAAGAAGAAGTGTTTGGTCCGGTGCTCAGCATTCTCAAATGGTCTGACTACGAAGCATTGATCGAGGCGGTGAACGGTGTGGATTATGGACTGACTGCGTCGGTCTGGACGCGTGATCTGACACAAGCCATGCGCGCAGTTAATGACATCTGCGCGGGTTATGTCTGGGTGAACAACTCCAGCGACCATTTCCTCGGAACACCTTACGGCGGCATGAAGCAATCGGGTATCGGACGTGAAGAATGCCTGGGCGAGATGCTGTCCTACACCGAACAGAAAAACGTAAATATTTCTTTCGAGGCCTGACGCTGCATTTTTGGAAATCCTGCATAGGATCAGCGTCCAATAACAATAAACAAACCATAATTAGAGATCTTACCCATTAGGGAGGAAAGAATGAGGCTTTTGACTCTTGCCGCGGCTATTGGACTGGCCTTCGGCGTTAACACTGCACAGGCAGAACCGGTAAACCTCACCCTGTCGGGCGGCAACCCGGGGGGGTTGTGGTCCCTTCTTGGTGCCGGTATTGACCGTGCTGTAAAACAGGCGGATCCAGCATCGGTCGTTACCTATCAAGCGACTGGTGGAGGGTTTGCAAATATTGGTTTGCTCGCTGCAAACCGAACGGATATGGGGCTGGTTCACAACGCTGAAGTGAAGATTGCTTTGGCAGGCGAAGAGCCGTTCAAGGCCCCGGTAGAAAATATGCGTGCGATTGGCTACATGTACAACTGGGCACCAATGCACTTCTTTCTCGCGAAGTCGATTGCCGATGAGTACAATATTGATAGCCTTGATGACCTGGCAACTTCCAAGGCTCCCGTACGTATTGGCGTGAACCGCTCGGGTAATATTACGTCCAATGTTGCGCTTTTCATGCTCGAACAAGCCGGTCTGACTAAAGAGGCCGTCGAAGCCAATGGCGGTAGCATTATTCAGGCAGGCGCGAATGATCAAGCCGATTTGCTCCAGGATGGGCGCATCGACATGGTTACCAATGGTGTGTTCGTGCTGCATTCATCATTCCGTGCAATTGACGAAAACAATGACGTCGTTGTTCTCGACATTCCGCAGGCAGTGATCGATGCAACAAATGAGCGCTTTGGCACGCAAAACTTTACCATCCCTGGAGGAAGCTACACCAACCAGCCGGACGATATCGAAACTCCGGCTCTAGGCGCCCTTCTCGTCACCACGGACCAGTTGCCTGAGTCTACCGGGTATGCGCTGACCAAGGCTTTGATAGATCATATCGAAGAAGTCAAGGCTGTTCATGGGTCCATGAAGTCGCTGAGCACGGAGCTTATGGTTGACCAGGATGTCATGCCCTTCCACGCCGGTGCGGAAAAAGCATATCGTGAGGCAGGACTTCTCAAATGATGAAGTCACTCGTTAGCACAGGCCGCAAACGTAAGTTTGCGGCCTTACCCCACAAAACCCTGATCGTAATCGCAGCTCTGTTTGCTCTGGGTGTGATCTATGGCAACCTGTTTGTGATTTCCGATCCGCTGATCATCGGGATTTTGTTTCTTAGCGGTCTCTTTTCGATGCTGTTTCTGGTTATCGGATCGCGTTCGAACGCGGCCGAACGGCCAACAATCATCGACTGGGGGCTCAGCGCACTTAGCTTGGCGACAGGTGCATTCTTCCTTTGGAATGCTGATGTCATATCCAGCAGGATTACCCTGCTTGAAGAGCTCACCCCCCTGCAGTTCTTCTTTGGCTCTTCTTTGCTGTTCCTCTCACTAGAGGCTACTCGTCGTACAACAGGCGCTGGTCTGACAATAGTGGTTCTAGGCTTTATGGCTTACAACCTTTTTGGACACTTGCTGCCGCCACCCTTCGGGCATGGCTTGATAGAGTATAGCTATCTTCTTGATGCTCTAATTTTTACAACAGATGGTGTATTTGGCGTACCAATCCAGGTTGTTGCCAGCTACGTTTTTCTGTTTGTACTGTTCGGGACCTTGCTGTCATTTGCTGGCGGCGGAGACTTCTTTTTCAATCTTGCGGCAGCGCTTACCGGTAAAAGTCCGGGCGGCCCAGCAAAAGTTGCGGTTATCTCTTCGGGTATGTACGGAACCATTTCCGGCAGTCCGGTGTCTGATGTTGTCGCAACCGGATCAATCACAATCCCAATCATGAAGCGACTTGGCTATTCTCCGCGCTTTGCGGGGGCGGTCGAGGTCGCAGCTTCAACAGGGGGTAGCGCAATGCCACCCATCATGGGTTCGGCAGCGTTCATTCTCGCTGAGTATACCGGGTTTGCGTATAGGGAAGTCGTCTACGCAGCGATTATTCCAGCCCTCCTTTATTACCTGGGTGTCTTCTCCCAGGTTCATCTCCGTGCTGTGAAGCGTGATCTGCGTGCTTATCCAGATGACGTTCCCACGTTGAAACAAACGGTCATCAATGGCTGGATGTTTGTAGTTCCTGTGGCTGTGATCGTTTTGGTTCTATCACTTGGTTATTCACCAACCATGACGGCAGGTTTAGGTGCGGCGTCTGTGGTGATTGCAGCAGCATGCTCACCAAGAACCCGTATGAGCCTGTGGCGTGTAATTGAGGGTCTTGGCGAAACAACCCTTCGCATCCTGCCTGTAGCGGGTGCCTGTGCGGCAGCTGGTCTTGTGATTGGCGGTCTGTCTATGACCGGTCTTGGCATGAAAGCTGCCAATGTGATCATGACCATCAGTGGTGCAGATCCGGTTATCACGCTAGTGATTGCGGCTCTCGTGACCATCATCCTTGGCTTGGGCATGCCGACACCAAGCGCATATATTCTGGCCGCGGTACTGGTCGGACCTGCGCTTTCCAAGTTGGGATACCCCCTTCTTCAATCTCATATGTTCCTTCTGTACTACGCGATATTGTCTGCTCTTACCCCGCCAATTGCCGTTGCGGCTTTGGCTGCCGCGGCCATTGCCGAGGAGGACCCCTTCAAGATAGCCTTTGACGCTGTCAAGCTGGCTGCTGTTGGTTTCCTGTTGCCATTCGTCTTTATCTGGAACCCGGCCATCATAGGTGAAGGTTCAGGGCTACAAGTTGCCTTGGCATTGATGGGCGGTGTTGTCGCTGCAATTTCGCTGGCAGTTGCCATTGAAGGATATCTGAATGGCAAGCAGAACAGGATTGCGCGGTGTATGTTTGTGGGCATAGCGGTCGCGTGTGTGGCGCCATTTATATATATCGCAATCCCGGGTATCTTTTTTGGCTGTGTGTTGCTTGTTCGCAATTACAACACCTCATCAAACACATCCGACAAAGTAACAGAAAGTCAAAACATTCCTGGAGCCTGATATCGCTCTAGTGTGCGAAGAAGGTATGTGCCTTTGTGCCATACCTTCTTTTTTTTGAGGGTGGAGAAAATTGTCAGCTTTTCTGTCACTTCTGGAGATTTTTGTCAGCTTTTGTGACAATTGATGACAACTTATCTGGCAAACGAAAACGCTAAGGAATTGATTTCGAGGGCAGTCGAATGTCACCTTTTGTGGCACATGACAGTTGCGGTTGGACCACAATCTCTCTTCTGCTAAAACCCTCAAGCGAATACTGTGGTTGAGTTTGTAGTTGCGGTTGGACCACAATCTCTCTTCTGCTAAAACGTCACTCATCACGCTCTCCTATGTTGCGCTGTTGCGGTTGGACCACAATCTCTCTTCTGCTAAAACCGATGCTGTGGCGGGTGGTAGCGGTCTGGTGTTGCGGTTGGACCACAATCTCTCTTCTGCTAAAACGGAAGCAGATGTTTGGCGGGCGCTGAACATGTTGCGGTTGGACCACAATCTCTCTTCTGCTAAAACGCGGCGTAATTGTTATTAAGAGAAATCACGTTGCGGTTGGACCACAATCTCTCTTCTGCTAAAACTCGATAGTGCCGTTTGCGGACCTTATGTAAGTTGCGGTTGGACCACAATCTCTCTTCTGCTAAAACGCGCCCCGAGTTCACCGCGATGGCAGCGATGTTGCGGTTGGACCACAATCTCTCTTCTGCTAAAACCCTGCTCAGTGATTGCGCGAGCATCCATAGGTTGCGGTTGGACCACAATCTCTCTTCTGCTAAAACAAGCGGATAAAGATCGATATGGATGCCAAGGTTGCGGTTGGACCACAATCTCTCTTCTGCTAAAACTCAAGCGTTAATTTGATGGCATTGATCGTCGGTTGCGGTTGGACCACAATCTCTCTTCTGCTAAAACTCCCGGATCCAATCCATGTAGGACATATCAGTTGCGGTTGGACCACAATCTCTCTTCTGCTAAAACAGAAAGACGCATTGATTGCGGAGCTGGTTGGTTGCGGTTGGACCACAATCTCTCTTCTGCTAAAACGCCCCCTCATTATGCCAAGCACACCAGCACGTTGCGGTTGGACCACAATCTCTCTTCTGCTAAAACTCTCTCTCACAATGCGTTTTTCTCCGCTTGTTGCGGTTGGACCACAATCTCTCTTCTGCTAAAACTTGACACGAGGATACCCATTACCCCATAGCGTTGCGGTTGGACCACAATCTCTCTTCTGCTAAAACCAAAAGAGAATACCCCACCAATGATCAAAGTTGCGGTTGGACCACAATCTCTCTTCTGCTAAAACTCCATGTCAAGATATTTCAAGCGCAGGACGGTTGCGGTTGGACCACAATCTCTCTTCTGCTAAAACGCAGGATGTTATTGATGCTTTTGTAGTTGCGTTGCGGTTGGACCACAATCTCTCTTCTGCTAAAACCCAATCAACCATCGCAAAACCCTGCGAGTTGTTGCGGTTGGACCACAATCTCTCTTCTGCTAAAACATCATCGCTGAACACTGTTCAATGACTTCTGTTGCGGTTGGACCACAATCTCTCTTCTGCTAAAACAGTGTGATAGTGCATTCATTTCTCTCCGTAGTTGCGGTTGGACCACAATCTCTCTTCTGCTAAAACAGAGCAAATAAAGCTAAGGAAAGAGTTGGCGTTGCGGTTGGACCACAATCTCTCTTCTGCTAAAACGACGTAGGGTTCAAGCACATCCGGGCTAGAGTTGCGGTTGGACCACAATCTCTCTTCTGCTAAAACCACCTTCGGAAAAGCTCCTGATTTCAGGGGCTTTTTTGACGTTCTGGCGGGTTCACAATCCTCTTATTCGTCGTTCAGAACATTTCAAACTGGCTGGGATTTTTGCGCGAATCCTGTTTTGTTCTACCTGTATATGAAACGATGTTCTCATATTGCTTGTCAGTGAAATACAGAATATCGACCTTGCCGCCAGCGGGCAGTTTCATATGGACTTTGCGCGTCATGCTTTCTGCCTGTTCCTTACCGGCACAGAAACGAAGGTAAACGGAAAACTGGGCCATTTCGAAACCGAGGTCGAGGAGGTGGTTGCGAAAACCAGTTGCGGCCTTGCGTTCCTTTTTGGTTGTGACCGGCAAATCGAAAAGCACCATCATCCACATCATTCGGTATCCCGATAACATGTCGCTATCCCAGTTCAAGTGGAAGTGGGGCCAGCGGCAGGGCAAGGCTTTGGGCTTCACCAAGATAGCATTGCGCCAGCGACCCGGCGAGGCGATGCAGGCATTGCATGACCGGCGACGCACCCGCATCGGTTGGTAGGTCATGCGCGGTAACGCTTGCCAGCAGGCGTTTGGTCTCGCCTTGCAGTTCGATATCATTATCATCAACCCACAGGCGAAAAACAATCAGATCGACAATGGGACGAAACGGTTCGATCAAATCATCAACCAGATTCATCGGGTTTGCCCCGCTGCGATGATGCAGGCCAAGGGATGGGTGAAGCCCCGCCGCGATAGTGGCACGCGCGGTGGCCGCACGCAAAACGGCATAACCGTAATTGAGCGCGGCGTTTGGGCCGCTGCCAAACCGATCACGTCGGAATTCATTGCCAAACATTAATTGCCAGTATCGCTGGGCCGCCTGACCTTCAATATTTTCGGGATCGCCGGATTTAACATGCCGGATCAGGGAACCGACTGGAACATGTGGTTTACCCAATGTCCCAAGCACGGCGGCCTGTGCCTCGATCTTGGTCTGGACAAGCTGCTTCCACAGCCGGTTTTTCAGCGCGCGGCTGGCTTCGGCCTGGGCCATGATGCGTTTTGATTGCTGATGATGGGCATTGGCCGCCATCAGATAGCCAATCGGCATGTGATTGGGGCCGCAAAGCACGACCGGTACCGACCGTTCGGCCAGTTTGGCAATCAGGTTATTTGAATAGGTCAGGCCATGCGCCGAACAGATCAGCGCCCCAATATCATCAAGCGGCACCCGCCCGACCACATCATTGCCAGATCGGATTTCCATCGAACCACGGGCAATTGCAAGATGGCGGTCATCGCTGGCGATTTCTATGATCCGATCCATTATCCTTCCTTCGCCCGATAACCCCGGATTTTGCCAAGCGGATCGACAAACAGTTTTTGGGCTTTGCGCTTCCGAAGGCTCTCACCACTGCATGTATGGAACGAAAACGGATCATCTTTATCCCGGTTTCGACTATCTGTATTAGCTTCGTGGTGAGGGGTGAATACGACTTTGCCAGGAGACATTTTAACAATTCGGCAAACCGTCATGACCCCATCGATCTCGGCCATGATCATATCATCGCGAAACAGGCGCATGACCCGGTGGGCGGCAGGATGGTCGCGTTGCCATTGCGGCGTGAACCCTGGCTGAACCGCGTCAAAACGTGAAATGATTTCATCGCCCCATTTGCCATCCGGGCGTTCATAAATCTCGGCACACAGATTACCATCCCCTTTGTAGCCCTTATAGGCCTTGCCATCGCGGTCTTGGATCGGAATAACCGACATATTGAAGGTGACACGCACTCGTTTGGTCCCTGTTCGGACTGACCAGTCACGCAGGGCTTCCTTGAAGGCCAGCCCGGATGGCACACCGGCAACGGCATCCAGCAAACTTTGTCGGGTTGCCGCATCGCGGATGCTTTCGATCTCCTTTGTTCCCTTGAAGGACAGGACATCCTTACGGGTCACGACCTCGGACATGCCCTTGGCGTCGGTTTTGATGATGCCATAGGCGGTGTCATTATGAAGTGCGCCCGGTGTTGTATTACCTTTGGGGTGCCCCGGCACAAATCCTGCATCAGGTTTGTGCGACACAATAATCTGCTCGAGTATGTGGCGGATGTTGTCGCGGAAACCATCAAACGGATCGGGCATTTCGGCGATACTGCGATCAAGGTCTTCGGCCTCGGCAAGGGCGGCGCTACGTGAAACACGGTTGAGGATGCCACGGTCCGTCAGGCCGACAACAATCGCATCAATTGCATGGTGGCGGTGATCATCGCGGTTTTTGGTCGCGTTTCCGGTGGGCAAAATGCCATTCAGGCCCCAGTTGCGCCGCAGCCAGGCGGTCAGCCGACCCGGCGTGACCCAGACCTGATTGGGATCGCAGATTTTGGTGACATATTCGCGGGCGATACGACTTAAATACTGGGTGTCGGTCAATTGACGATCCAGAAAATCGCCCTCGCGCTCAAGGCGTTCCATGGCATCAGGGCCAAAACGCCATGATTTGTTTTTGGGCAGGCGCGCGGCGCGGGCGGCGATTTCCGGCCAGTCAAATCCGGGTTCGCGGTCACGTCCGAACGCCTCCCAAGGGGTGCGGTTGCCCTTGGCACGGTTGGCCCATACCATGCACAGTGTCTTGTTGGCCGGGCTGTTATCAAGGGATCGGGAGAAGGGCAGGATGTGTTCGATTTCAACTTCGGGCGAGAACAGGCGGGCCATTGAAATCGTCTCCCCGGTAAACGGGCAGGCACGGGCGGCAGCATTGTCTTCGTCAAGTTCCTCCCAAAGTCGCATGCGCAACATGTTTTCGGCATTTACGGCAATATGGGCCTCTTGCAATTTTTTGCGGCGCTGATCGTTCCTGTCCTGATTTTTCTTTTGCTCCTTACTAATGTCATCGCGTTTGGCCTTGCTTTGTTTCAGGTCGCGGGCAATTTCCATCACAACCTGATCCGGATGGCCGTATCGCGCAATTAGGGCATTGATGACTTTGCGCAATTGATTAAGGGCGATATGCACGGTGGGATTGGCGATTTTACCGTAACGCTTTTCGGGATTTTCACTTTTTCCATCGCCAAAAGCGACGTGGCGTTCGAGCGCAATGCCGTAGTAGGGAAGGTCGTCAAGGATGACGCCATCAGGCGGCAAGGCGTGCTCGTATCCGGCCTTCGTGCAGGCCTGATCATAGGGAAGATGATCATCGCGCATGATTTCAACAAGGGTTTCAAGCGCGGTTTTACCAAGGCGTGTGTGGCCATCGGGCAGTGGCGCATCGGCAATGACTTCGCAGCGGTCGTGATCAAAGCCGAAACGATCCTGAAGATATTGGATCAGGGTTTCCTCGTTTTCCTCGTGCAACAGCCTGTCAACGATTTCGCTTTGATCATTGAATGACAGTTCGCGCCATTTGGGTCCGAAATATTTTGGCCCGGCCAGTCTTGCGGCGGTTTCATCGCCCCTGAATTCCGATTGCTTTTCACTTTCATGGGAAAAGGCATATTCCGATCCGATGCCGATGGTTTTACGCATGGCTTTGAAGGTCAGCTTACCTTTGGCCAGAAGGTCGCGATACAGCGCCTTTTTCTGATCATTGTTGAGCGGGTGACGAACCAGATCGTTATCAATCAATCGCAGATCACCGACAAACTGCAAAATCCGAAAATGCTGTGCAATGGGCATAGCACGGGCGACCCGCTCCTCTGCCGGGTTGAAGCTGCATCTGCCGGCATCGGGTGTTTTGAGTTTGCGCTGATAAAATATGGCGTCACGGATGGCGTCGCGGGCAGAATCGGTCAGAAGGTCGGGATGAAAACGCTTCTGACTGTCCCATAACTTGTTGAATTCATCCTCAACGGCGTCGCGGGACGGATAGAAATCATAGACGGCCTTGGCTCCTTCGCCGCGCAGTTTGGAGCGCACGGACTTTGGATTGGTATCCATGGCCGGGGTCTGGTTGGCCTCGTGATGTCGATGCTGCAATTCGCCAAGGGTGCGGCATCCCTCGGAAAGAAGGGCTTCATGCAGTTTTTTCATCCCGATTTTGGTAATGCCGGTTTCACTGTTTTCACCGCGATCTGTCTTGCGGTTTGATTTGAAACCGCGTCGTTGATTAAGGTGAAACAGGGCGCGCCCGAAATGGTGGGGTGGTAAGGCGTCGTCCAGCCCGGCTGCGCGCAGGGCATAAGGATCGAGGCCTTCCAGTGCCTTTTGGTCGTCACGTGATTCCGGCATCAAACCTTTTGCGACAAGACGTTCCATCAGTTCGCTGCGTCGTTTGAGATAACGGTCGCGGCGGCGGCGCACCGCGCGGGCTTCGCGTCTGGCAACTGCAAGGGATTGTTTGTCTTTTGGGTTGCGTCCGTCAGGAAAAATGCGCACGCCGCAATCTGCAAGGGCGACGGGCCGAGTTTTGGGATCAAGTTCAAAAACCGCCCAACCAATCGAGTTTGTGCCAAGGTCGAATGAAAAACGATAAGACGACATTGTGATTCCCCGCGAGTTTTGCATCCCTTGTTTAATATTTCTTGATGCTAAAGCAGCAGGGAAATAACGTCCCCTATTCTTTTGGGGTAAAAAGATAGGCATATTACTCTTATAGCTAGTATGACTGGGACTTGACGTTCCAAACTGTTCTGCAGACAATAGGGATGTCTTTTAGCAGAAGACAGGTTGTGGTCTGGCTGTTAACAAGCTTTAGAGCACAAAATTACAAGGCAGGCTCCGGCCTGCCTTGTTCTGTTAACCGAAAAATGAAGCTGGTTTGAAGCGCAGACGCTTCTCAGAACTATCTGTATCGGCAGAAAGCCCACAAAAAGGTGGTCAGGCCGATCAACGGCCTCATAAGAAAGATAAATTGAACACCGTAGAAAGGAACTGGAAGGCCGGAACCAGTTCACCTCATGAGCAATCAAAGTGTACTTCAAAGCTCAGAAACAAGAGCTCCAATCAAACAGAACATGACTGAAAGCTTACTGAACCAAACATTTGATTAACGAATTGTCGTACTTTCGGCACGCCACTCTGCCAATGCACGCCTCAGCGTAAACTTGGACTCTTATCGCCGGCCTCTAACAACGCACGACCCAGCCAACATTTGGACTCCTGTCGCGTAATGCTCAGAAGCCCCAGAAGACCAGCGCATTTGAGGCTTGGACTTTTGTCGCGCTGCTCCAGCAACTATCAGCCCATCCACACCTTGACTCTTGTCGCGCAACACCCAAAGGCCGCAGAAAGCCGGCATATCTGAGGTTTGGACTTTTGGCGCGCCCCTCCAACAACTATCACCCCAGCCACACTTGGACTCTTGTCGCGCAACACCCAAGGCCGCAGAAAGCCGGCATATCTGAGATTTGGACTTTTGTCGCGTCCCTCAAACAACCATCACCTCAGCCATACTTGGACTTTTGTCGCGCATGCCCGATAGACCGCAGAAAACCGGCGCATTTAAGATTTGGACTTTTGTCGCGCTCTTCAGTTAACTTACACTTCCGCATTGAGGCTTTTGCGCAGCTGAATCAGATCGGAGTTTTTCTCAGCAAGCTTCTTCAAGGTCGAATTGACCCAAGCGCGGGAACGGCCGGTATATTTTGCCAAGGTGGATTGGCTCGGCCAGCAACACACCTGTGTGTTGGCATATTCTGCAAAGGCTGTAAGCAACCCATATCCAGATAGTGAAAAGTCGAAGCGCTGGATCAAAGAGAAGGGAACCATGGCAAACAGCGCCTTGCTGGACTTCGCGTACTGTAAGTTAGATTTAGGTCGGCCCTGCAAGGCGGGCCTCTCTATTTGTTAAGGTTGACGGCATCCTCCTTTTGAAGCTTGACTCGACGTTTGCGATCTTGAAGACGCGCCTCTACAGGCGTCGAAACGTAGAAGGCTTTTTTAAGCTGTTCTGGATCGCGATAGTGAA
>MDSZ01012708.1_pt1 | contig 19241 bp, 25 predicted proteins | sample 811201 | NCBI WGS metagenome assembly MDSZ01 (sample SAMN05326647, study PRJNA326480) | marine metagenome | isolation source: seawater | place: Indian Ocean: North | collected 2010 | reverse complement strand
GGTGATGTTAGTGTATGGATGGACCCAGATTGGAGTGGTACTTTGCGGGAAATGTTTGGGGATAACAACGGCTCATACACACAGGCTGCCTGGAGCAGCTCTCCTGCTGTAGGTGAATGGTTTATGACAATAACACTCGGTAGCCGCCCTTCGTTTTTTAGGTTTTCATATGGTCGTCCCTTGTATGGACCAGGGTGGAGAATAAGAGAAAATGGTGTTGATATCGTAACTGAAGCAAATAACACGGGGCCAGAGGCTCCCGGGCCGTATATACATGATATATACTTAGACCCATAGTATTCGCTCTTGTGTAACAACCTTTTCAAATGATTCTAATATAAAAATGATTTAGATATAAAATTGTTTATCAAAACAATGAATCTAAATAACTGCATAATTTTTGATACAGAAACAAATGGCATTGGATGTTTCAGACCTCCGACACATAGATTATTACAGTTAGCGTATATCACTCCTGATAAGAAATACACAACGTATATTAAAGGAGTTACAAAAATGGCTCCAGATTTACCTCATAACATTACTATTGAAAAATGCAACGAAGAAGGTATTGATAGTAAAGATGCTATTTTGAAATTTATGGAAGAGATTAGAAAAGTTGATGTGATTATTGCTCATAATATTAAGTTTGATATTGGAATCGTAAAACATATTTTAAAAGAAGATGGTCATTCAGAATTATTGGTTGAATTTAATAAACTTATCAGTGAAAAATGTCAATTATGTACTATGGAAAGTACTAAGAATTTTTGCAAACTTGAATTTCCAAATCCTCGTCGAAGAGTGTATAATTCTGTGAAAGAATACAAATGGCCTTCTTTGGAAGAATTATATACTAAACTTTATTTGAAACCACCGACTGAAGAGTTACACGATGCACTTCAGGATTGCATTGTTTTAGAAAAATGTATAATCAAATTAAAAAAACGTGGAGATTTTGTTATTGCGTAAAATAAAATAGAAAAATATCAATTGTATCCACTTCAAATAATGCATCTTGTAAGAATCTTTCTAGAAGTAAGCATTTTTTTTTTAAATAATAGTCATTTAAATTTCGGAAATATGATTTATTTTCAAGCATTATATTCCAACTACAACTAGTATGAACAAGTTCATAAAAGAATCTTCTACTTGAGAATAAATTATTTGAAAATTTTTTAAATTTTGAATATCTATTCCAAGATGAATATTCATAACTTGGCGTTCTAAATTTGAGTAAATATTCTGCATAAGGTATACACCCTTTATCTCTGACTATTCTATAATGACTAATTTGAATTCCATATGGTCCTTTATTAAAATTACGTATTGCTAAATAGGAAAACTCATTAGAGTGTATATTTTTTGTGGTGTCATTGGTGTCATTGGTGTCATTGGTATCACGATATGTATTTACTTTATCAACTATTAATTGTTTCATAATACTGCTGTTGTTCATCCATAAATCTTCGTAATATTGTCTTTCGTCATTGGGTTGTATCGGTCTTTTGCCTGAGGTATTCTGCCAGTTTATTTGAAAATCGATTGTTTCTAATGACACCCATAAAGGGACTTGGCATATTTGATATGAATCATCGCTTGACGTTAAACTTTTGATTTCCCATTCTGAATTTGAAGACATAAAATATTTAGTATAAATACATAGATATTATTTACACAAATTTCATTAAGACTAACTTAATAATTTATATCAATGATTTTAAGAGAAAGGGCCGTTAATAAAATTCAAAACGCTCTAACTTCTATAATGAAACTAGAAATATATGATGAAATAGATGTTGAATACGTAAAGGAGTTAAAAGAAGCTAATGAAAATTTAAAAAAGGATAATGAATACTTAAAAAAAAGAATACGACATCTTGAAAGAATGGTACATATATTTAGAATGAGATATACTATTCTATTTGAATTCCTATTTGAGTAATGAATTATTCCGCTTCAATATTCATAGTTTTTGTAAGTCCCATGAGTAAATATAAAAGATCAAATATACTTTTTGATTTTCGAGATACATAGAGTTCAATATAATATATATTCCTTTTACGTTTTTCAAATGGAACTAATTTTAAATATTCTCTCAATATAGGTGCCAAATGTGCATTACATCTAAAGTATTTTTCAGCTAATTCATGTATTTCTCCTAATGATGTCGTGGTTGTTACCTTATCATATATTACTTTTGCAAAAATATAGTTCATATTCTCAACAACACCAGTCTCTTTATATAATGCCGCCATATGATAACATAGATTAGCATTTTTTTGAGAATGAATAGCAATCATTTCAGATACATCATTATCAATTTCAAATTTTTCTTTTATCCAGTTTGATAATATTTCAATAGAAGGTGCGGGTACACGCATAGTAATACATCTACTTACCAATGAAGGATCTATGTTATCAATTGAACGCGATGTAAAAATGTACCTACATTCATTGTATGTATCTTCTATTAATTGTCTTAGTGTTTGATGAGAATCAAAAAGAACATCTATATAACGTATATATATAACTTTATATAATCCTGTAAAAACATGTTGAGTTTGTGTTAACTCTTCGATACATTTAGCAATAGATACTTTTGATTGTTTCCATTCATATCCATCTATCATAATATATTTTGAAGTGACTGCATATTTAATACCAAGTACTTCATCAACATATTCGTTAGGTTTTCCCAAAACACCAAAAAGTTGTTTTAATAAATTCATTGCAAGTGTGTGCTTTCCAGAGCCAGATGGTCCATAAAACAAGGTATTTAATAACATTTTTTTGGAATATACATTTGTTTGTTCTTCTACATCCGGATGAAATTTCATTAAGACTGATACTCGTCTTTTTCGTTAAGTAAGTTTTTTTTCAATTGATAATATAATTGATGAAGTCCGCATCTGTACCTCATGTATCAAAAGTTGGAAAATATCAACCATTTTTTGTTATGAAAGCATATCTTATAATAAAAAAGAAAAGACGAGTATCATTAAATAAATTAATTGAGTTTGGTTATGATTCAGAACGGTTTGATATAATAAAAAATTATCAGCAAGTAGATTGGAATTATTACAGAAAATTAATTGGAGATTTAAAACAAAAATATAAATTTGTTTCATATGAAGCTATTTTAAAGGTTCTTTCATCAAGATCAAAGAAAAAAATGAAAAAACAAAGAAAAAAGTCACATTTTAATTTTGAACCTCATAATTACCGCCCATATTGGATAGACGAAGGGATGGTTACGATGTATTCTAGTTATCATGAAAATGATAAACCAAATCATAAGTTGTTACCACCATTTGTTATGGAATCTAAAGCAGATTCATATCCCAATTTTTTAAGAGCACTCGATGATAAATGTTCAAGATTGTGGAAGGAATGTTATTAAAGGTCAGTTGTAGGTTCATTATTAACAACTTTATTCGTTTCAGTTGTTGTTGTCGTTTTCGCAGGTGCACCCCCCTTTTTCCGCGATGCGACAACTACTACACGCTTACCTTTCTGTTGGCACATTAAATGACCACCCCCTACACCCGTAACATCTACAGCCAAACTTCTTTTGCCATCTTCCATAGTCGATTTTGTATAAGATACATATTCCCCATCAATTAATGTTTTGTAACTAGATGAAGTACCATCTTCAACCTTCAATGATGAGAAGTGTACAAAAATATCTTCGCCAGATATACAATCGGTAATAAATCCGTAGCCTTTTGTAGAATCAAACCACTTTACGGTGCCAACGTTTCTAAGTTCAAGACCAGCCATCTTTTAATAATATTACACTCATGATATATCTTTAAGCTTAGAAATTTGGTTCTCCTGTATTCATTGGTTTTTGTATTTCCGAATTGGTTGGGATAATATTTTTAAGTTCGTTATTTAAAAACATATTCATAGCAAGATATGTACACCCAAAACTAACTATCAAAAAAACAATGTAAAAAATAGGAGGTTTTACAACCTTTTTATTTTTGTAATATTTAAATTGAATAAAACATAATATTAATGAAATTATAATTGAAAGAATAAGATCTATATCGACCATTCTTTTATTTATAATCTCTTTTTTTTAAATTAGTATGCGTTTAAATAGATTTCCATTTCTTTCTCATATCATCTAAGAATAATTGTAAGTTTTTAACATTTTCTACAAAGAGATTTTTAACAATGATTTCATGTGCATTGTAATCATCCGATGAATCATCTATACCTATTCTAATTGTAATACTTTTCTTTAAGGGATGCGGTTCATGATAACTGACATGTAATAATTTTGTACCTGTTTTGTTAACAGCATTTCGTTTGGCAATATATTCATTATATATCCACTTATATATCATATTACCAAAGGTATGTGTTTCTCCATCAAGTATAAAATCAACCCCTTTAAAATTAGCATCTGCCTCATTTATTTCGTACTCGTCTTTTGATAATTTTTCAAGAATTTTCTCGCATTTATCAATTAAATAGTTAAATGCATCTAAAACGATTGTTTTTGGAGGTATTGTTCCAATAGTTTCAAACATGATATGATGCGTATTCTTATTATTTTCGTTTTCATACATAGTACAAACACTTACAGGACTAAAACCGGCTCCGTTTTCATGTGAACCTCGAACTGCTTTGCATTCAACTTCCAACATTTCAAGGTCTTTTGAGGCATCTTTCCGTGGCAAACGTGTAATAATACTAGCATTTCCACTGTAATTATCATGTCCAAAGAATAATTTAGGATCTAAAGGAGTTTCATCTCCTTCGGCATTTTCAACTGTGACTTTAAAATCATCAGTTGTGACAATTGAAAAGTTGTTTTGTGTAACTTCTAACTTAAATGTATAATTTTCAATTGGAATTGTTTGATTGAATGCATCCCTTCGAAGAGGTAATAAACTGATTCTGTGTGAAATAAACTCATCATGTAATGCTGTCGTATTCTTTTTAACAGTGATTGTACATTTCTCTTCTGGTTCATGACAAAAGCCAACATTAGGAATATTTGTTAATATGGATCTTCTTATAGCATTCGCAACACTCGTATCAACACCAATCACATCAAAATCTAATACATTAGAATTTTGAGTTATATTATCAAACCAGACTGTCATACTTGTTATATTATAAATTATCGTTTATTCATTCATTTTTATATTTAATAATTTACGGTTGCCTTTTTTTTTGAAAAATTTAAGTTTTCATAATAATTAAATGTCATCCGCAACATCAATCTTATTTTTTAGCAATTATTGTAATCATTGTAAACAAGTGTTACATGAATTAAATGACTCGTCTTTAAGAACGAATATACGTTTTATATGTATAGATTCCGCAGATGTAAGAAAAAAACTACCCGCACATGTCAAATCTGTACCATGCTTAATTGTCGGGCAAACAAATCAAACTCTTATTGGTAGTGATATATTACATTGGATCAAAATGAAATCAAAGAAACAAAATATTCAAAATTCTGTACCTGTTCAACAAAATAATCAATCCGAAAATTCAAAAGGAGATACAGGTCCGGGTGCTTGGCACATGTGTGAAATGAATAATTTTTCTGATGCATACTCATTTCTAAACGTAGATTTATCAACAAAAGGTAATGGTGGAGCTTCTATGTCTCATAGTTTTGAATTTTTAAATGGAAATCCATTCGCTTCGTCAAATTCTTCTTTAACTATGCCCGCAGGTGCCCCTTCGAGAAGTTCTATGCCTGTATCATATTCAAATCCAACTCAAGAAAAATCCGAGTATAATTCCTTTGGAAGTATCCAAAATTCCGAAAGTGAGGATTTTATGAGCAGAAAAATGGAAGAAGTAATGAATCAACGCGAATTAGATGTTCCAAATGTTCCTACTCGTATATGATAAAATGTATTAAAGTAATACCTAATGTATGTTTGGAATTGGGATATTGAGATCCCATTATTAATTGAAAAATTATCAACTGAAAATAGTCAAAGAGTATGGAATGAATTTTATATAAACGATCCTCTTGAAGATCCAAAACAAATCCAAATTATTGAAAGAAATATCTATTTGGCTAATGAGTTTTCTTTGTATCTTTTTCATGTTTATAATCAAGTACTAGAAATTTTAAAATTAGCAAAAGAAAATAGTAAAAGTGAAAAAAATTATAACATTTTAGTGCAAAAAGCATATGAATTATTTTTAAATTATGCACCCCCAATTGCTAATTATGAGTTTTCTTTGAAAAAGGATATAAAAACTATAACTCCGTTAGCAATAGATCCATATTCTTTAGGTCTGCCTTTTTTATCAAATTCAAAATGGATTCGTATATTTGATTCAGAATCTTCAATACCTAATAATACTTCTATAATATGGAATACACAATTATTCGATGAATTGCATATAGAAATATCAGACCCTATTACAGTTGAAATAGATATGGATAAAAGTGGGTTAATACCATCGCATTTTTACAAGTATAACAAATGTTTGCGTTATATTTTTGAGTTAGACTCTCAATCATTTACGAGTGGATTACATGAATGCATTGTTTATTTTAAAAATTCTGAATCAAAAGTAACAACGCAAAGATATGATACATCTGATATAACAACAATCAATGATTATAACGGTAGAATACCATCAGTGAATACAACAGATACATCATCTGTAACATCGGGAATTATAATCACTTATACAGATACATATAAATTATTAGAATATAGTTTTATATTACCTCAAATACCATATTTTGAAAACAATGTTGAAATAACTACATATGAAAACTATGATTCTATATTTATATTATGTGATCCTACGCCTCATTTCCATTTGTTTCCAATTTTTACTAAAACAAATATTGTAACACAAGTTTCTATCATTGATGAAACAAACATAAATATAACATATGGTGGTGGAACTATACAATATAGACAAATTAGTCAAGAAAACATTACAAATCTTACAATCGTTTTTGTATATCAAAATAAACTATATCTACCAGTCAACGAAGAATTATTAAAATACTCACCTATGTTTATAAAAGATAATGACCATATTAGTTATAGAATTATTTTTACAGGAACTCCGGAAACAGAATTTAAAATTGTGTTGGAAATTCCTAATGATTCAAATGAATCTTTAAATGATTTAAATGATACAAATGATTCTAATAATAATGATTATACACTACCTTCATATTGGGGTGGTCTAAAATTTGCTTTTAAGCAAGATGATGACAACATCATTGATGAAGAAATACAAATGTCGATAGACAAAATTACAACAGAAAAGTTACATTTAGAAAATTTGATGAAAATTCTAGAGAATGAAAATAAAATTCATAAGCACGAGATATCACTTTACAAAATCAAATATCAAAATAAACTTAAAAACATTGAAGATTTGATATAAGTTATTTAGTTCAAAGAGTTAGTGCACATAGAGAAAAAAAGTCTGTACATGAAATAAGGTATTAAAGATAATAATAGTAAAAACAAGATGGATACTATAGTTTTTACTTTCTTAGGTTCATTATAAATCATCACAGGAGTAAGTAAAAGAACTAAGACGATATTGATAAAAGCTAAAATAGCTAAGAAGTAAAACAATGCACAATATTTAGAGTCAAGAGGGCCAAATAGATTATTCATTAAATCCATTTTATATATAATTATCTTTTATTTTTTCAGTTGTTTGCTCTTTTAATAAATTCAATTCCAAAGTAGCTTTCTCGATAGTATAGTCATTTAACCCCATTTCTGTTTTTATTTTTATCTCTAAATGAGTAATCTTTTCTATCATTTCAGATACAAAAATCGCAACACATCTTAGAATTATACTATCTGATAAAGAGTCTATATCTTTTTCAACAGCTACAGTTGCCGTTTTATTTTCTGAAGAATATATTGAAAAGGGAAATGGTGAGATGATGAATGATTTATCAGAAAACGAATGTGTTTGTTTGGGTTTTTCTTTTGTTTTAATTGTAATAAATTGACCATCTTCTAATATATGCACGTAAGATGTTGATGGTTTTTCACATAAATATATTTTTATGAATAAGTCTTTAGAATAATCACCTAGTGTCCATAAAGGACTGGTTGCGTATTTTTTTGATATTGTTGGTAATCTAACTGTACCTCTATTTAAAATATCTTTGTATTGGTGGATTAATTTTTCTAAATAGTCTAGAAATTCTAATTTATCTGTCTTAGATAAGCTATCTTCATTTTTTGAAATAGAATCTAAATAAAATGTCTTTAAGTGCACACCTTTCTTTATCTTTTTGTAGTCGTGTGGTTTTTTTATACATGTATATTTTTTATACGCACTCAACAATTCATTTGTATCACTTGTCTCCATTATATCATAAAATCAAATAATGGTACACATAAGTTAAGTACTTTTTTTTAAGATATATATTATAGATATGCGTTCTACAATATACAAAGAAGGTAAAACTTTTACTGCTTATGCAAATGCAAAAAAATACAATGGTTTAACAAAACAAAAGTTAATGTGGGAAATAAAAAAGGCCATAAATTCAAATAGATGTTATATTAGAAGAAATGAGTTAGTTTTTGTAGAAAATTAAAAGTTATTTATAGTATTAGATATAATGGATGACAAAAAAAAAGATCGTGTAGTAAATCCTGCAATTGATGATATTAAAAAAATTATAACTAATATAAAAAAATATGATGCAACATTTTATTATTTAAATGATTTTACTGTTAATATAAAGGGTGATTTTACTAAAGAAGATATCGAAAATAATGAAATTATTTCTAGTGGTATTGATAAATTTATTTATAAAGCTACTAAGGAAGTAATTGATAAATTTATTGAGGAATTTAAGACCGAAAAAATTAATAAGACCGAAAAATTATTAAAAATTTGTGAAAATTGTGAAATTTATTCAAAAAAAATTAAAGAAGATATAGCTGGAACAGAATCGGCAGCTCTGAACGAAGATTTTGAAATTAGCCCTCTCGCCGAGCCCAGAATTTACGACGAACCAGAATTTTTGATTAAATTGAAATATATGGACGAAGAAGAATATGAAAATATTGATAAATTATATACATCATTATTCTTTACTTGTCAAAAAGATGAAGGAGGTTGGGCGGAAGAGCTGAGAGCTATTGTCGATGGACCGCTCTCGGGGACGATGAAGAAGTGGGTGGGTGGTGGTCGAGAACCACCAAAAGGAGTTCCCGATTCTATTGAATCATTTGGTGAAGAATTTATGCCAGAATCATATTATCACAAAGAACAATCAGAATTAATTATTGAATATTTAGTATTTTTATCAGAGAAATCATTTAAACAATTTAAAAAGGTATGTATATATTTATTAAATGTTACATATAAAATTTTAGAAGTTATGCTAAAGCTTGCGTTCAAATTCACATATTCTTGTTTAGTTGCTTGTTTACACTTTATTTTAGCAAATTATTTAAAACCGATTTTAGCATTACTTGATAATTTAAACCCCTTTAAGACATCACTTGAAAACGATGAAAAAAAAGGACTAGAAGAAGAAATCGAACGTCAACGCGAATTAATAGAAAAACACGAAATAGATATTAGAAATTTGCAAAACAAATTAAACAGTTGTAGTAGTACATGGTTGGATCACGCTAACGAGTATACTTACCAATTGTTATCAGTCGCTTCAGGCCCGATATTATTAGCAATAAGACAACATGCACAACAACGTATAGGAATGGAAGGTGCTGGTCTTTTTTTAAGATAATTAAATATTAATCGTTTATAAAACTATAAAATGGAAAGGGGAGCATATGTATTTTGTGATTCGTGTGACAAACAAATATGTCTCTTTTTATTTCAGAAACTAACAGATTCTATGATGAGAAGAGCATTGCCTTGTCATGCAAATGGAACAGGAAATTATTACATTGCAATATATAGAGAAGGAAAGGATTATTTAGGAAGGACTGATTATACTGGTATAGAAAATTTGATGAAAGATGAGAAAATGTTTTCTTTATTCAATACAAAATATGAAGATATTCGAAATGGGTTAGACTGTGAATTTACAGAAGATGAATATACTAAATATCAAACATTTGCTGAAATGCATATTAAAGGATTTATAGATCTAGCCAAAAAATATTGTAACCATGATATATTTGATGATAAAACAGAAAGTAAAAAAGATAATACAATATCTAATGATAAATCTGACAATAAAGAATAGAATTACATTTTGTTTAAGTTTAACAAAATTGTGATATATGTCTATATGTAATCGTTATTTTTGTCCTATACTTACGTTTTTATTCAAATCATAATTACTTAATATTTAAAATTTATAGATAAAATTAATATTTATATTATATAATGTACTTACTGTTATCGTCTATTACTATAATTATATGCATGTTGATAATATATGTGTTAGTTTATTCTAATTTAGATCTTAAAAAAAGAGATACAATAAATCAAGAATTTTTAGAAAAAATAGATAATGTATATTGTATAAATTTAGAAGATAATAAAGATAGATTTTTACTTGTTGACTCTATGGCAAAAAATGCAGATCTTTCATTAACCAGATTTGATGCAAAAGATACGAGAGGAGTTAAATTCTTACACTATAAATCTATGATTCATCCTATCGCTTATAATAAGTTATATAAAACAATTAGTAATAATGAAAGAAAAAAAGATGAAGATTTAACGCCTGGTGCGATAGGTTGTTATCTAAGTCATATATCACTTTATAAAGAGGCGTTAAAGAGAGGTGAGAAAACTATACTTGTATTTGAAGACGATACACAAATACCTAAAAATTTTAAAGAAATGTTTTTAAAAAAATTAAAAAATCTTCCTGAAGATTGGGATATGTTTTTGTTGGGATGGTGGTCAACAAGTAAAAAGAATAAAAAATTATCCAGTGATATTGTTCATATTAAAGGTTTCATTCTTATGCATGCTTACATTATAAACAATATAGGTATGCAAAAAATGTTATCAGTGGGGATGCCTATAAAAAAACAAATCGATCATATGGCAAGTGATAATTCTAATTATATTAATATTTATGGAACCCTCCCTAACGGTTGGATAAAACAAGGTACTCCAACTAAAAATATAGCCTATATGACAAATATACAAATACCGGTTAAAAAAACAATAGAAAATTTTTCAAATCTTTCACATAATTTGCTAGTTATAGTCTATGAAAATACAAAACATCCTAATGCTGAAAAGTTAAAAGATTTATTAGATAAAAGAGGTTTTCCTTTTGTATTCATAGGGTTTGGTGATAATTGGGAAGGTTTTGGTACAAAAACACATGGGATAACAAATTATATAAATGATCCATCAAGTAATATAAATGACGATACTTATATTATTTGTTTAGATTCAAGGGATGTAATATGCAATGGGAATGTCACAGATACTTTAAATATCTTAAAAAAATTTGATGAAAATAAACTCATAATCAGTACTGAAAAAGGATGTTGTGTACCCTCAACAACTGTATCTATGAGGTCATATATGGAAGAAAGAGCCTCTAAAAAGAATTTAGAGAATAAATATTTAAATGCCGGTATGATTGCAGGAAAAGCAAAAGTATTTAAGAAAATATATCCATTTAATATGCGAAAAACGGACGACGACCAAACTGGACTTATAAAATGGTGGCAAGATCATCCCGATGATATAGAACTTGATTATGATGAATTATTATTTTCGAATGCAAATTTTTGGAATAAGGATCATGAAAAGGGATGTCCATATAAAATATCCAAAAAATTACCTAATGAACGAATACCACAATTTATTCAAACTCCAGCCAAATTCTGGAAATGTTATGATAACTTATATAGTAAAAGTAAGTATTTTGTAACTTGGAAACTTTAAATTATGTATAAATATGCACGTTATATATCTTAAGGTGAAGACTCCCGAAATCTATCAGTATCATTACGTATTCTTTGAATCTTCCAATTTTTTAAGTAAATTTTTAAGATGAATTTCAAAAAATTTTAAATGGTTGTCATAATCATACCATTTTTTCCAGATTTCATCGGATTCATTTTTCTTCTCGTATTTTCCAAAATACCATAATAAACTATACATACATCCTGCATTCCATGTATTTTCATAGACCATGTCAGAACCTAAATTTTTTTCATATTCTTTTTTTGTTGCAGATCCGTTCCAGAAGGTATACATATTGTTAGTGACAGATTCAATTAATATTTTTTTGTGCTTTTCTTCGCCTTCTTCAGTAAAAATATTTTCAATTACATCTTTTATATCATTCACATTAGTGTTATATGGGCCTTTTGTTGATAAGAAATAATGCAATAACATTCTATGTGTATCAAATAATCTAAGGAATTCGAGATGTTGATGCTTAGGGTGAGCTTTTTTATCATCCGCAGTTGGATTCCATTTATCATTATCATCATTACCATTCCACGTCCCATTCTTGTACAAATTGAAAAATAGAAACATGCTAATTTTTGATGGTTGCCACCCAAAATAAATATTTATTTGATCATTGGGGACATCGTAGACATGGTTTTTGTTTATTATACCTGAAAAGTCAAAATCGAAACGTCTTATATCTCCTTTAATATTATAAAGAAAATTTTCGGTATGTAAATCTCCGTGATAAAAACCATACTGTTCTGAAAGATGATATATGTTTTCTCTCATATTTCGCAAAACAGTTTGATCTAATTTTAAATCTCTTTTTCCTCCAGAGTGTGAAGTAGAAAAAGGTATAAAATCGGGATCCCATTCTATTGCAAACCAACAAACCTGGTTTGTAGGAATTTCACTATTATTACCAATAGCTTCAGCGTGCTTATCTAAATTTGTAGATATTTTTAAAGGATTTGCACCATCTATTTTATTATTTATTGTTAGTACTTTATTGGTGATATTGTACTCCCACACCAGATTATCGTCCGCATCCTTATTATTCATACGTGTACCTAAATACTCATTCCTATAATTATTTGTATCCTCTTTACTCCATCTTTCACTAGATCCAAAATATTTAAGAACTTTAAATTTATTATCATCTTCTTCATACGTTTCTTCGTAAATTTTCCATAATTTTTCATAATTATTAATTTCTTTCACATAATCTGGTATATGGGCTTTATTTAAACTAGCTTTTATTACAAATTGATTTTTCGTGAGGATATTATTTTTTCTGTAAATACGTGTAATACCTGTTATTTTCCTTCTATAATCTAGACTTAATTGTTCTTTTGTGTAAGAAGAAGATGGTTTTTTACTTTCTAAATATTTATTACAAAAATTTCTATTTAGGGTTTTATAACCCCAAATAATAAAACACCATTTGGCCATTAACATAATGAAATCTTCTGGCGTTGTTGGCTCGGCGCCCCCTTTTTTTTTGGTCGTGGCGGCGGCAACAGCGGCGGCAACAGCGGCGGAGTCGGAATCTACTATATTATAATATTTTCTCAATTTTTCCTGTATATGATCTTTTATTCTATCAAATTGTGTCTCGAGTCCTATTAATTTTATATAGTTATCAGTTGTTACTTTATATTTCAGGTCGACGACCTCATTAATTTTTTCCAAAAAATATGGGTAAGGTACCTTTAAATCATCATTTAGTTTTATAGAAATACTACCACATTCTATTTTTGTATTTTCTGGATTACCCGGATCTTTATTCTCATAAAAAATATCACTAATATTAATCCAGTCTTCATATTCTCCTTGTTCAGTGGTGTTTTTTGGGGATGGTTCAACGAATCTTTGACTTTTATTAAAATTTTCAATTGTATTTATAAGTATAGAATCTTTTATAAATTCAATTCCGTTTTCCACCTTGCTCTCCTCGTCGACAGATGGAGTGCCGTCCGGCAGTTTCAACAGCGGAACGACCGATTGTTTCGACGTCGTGGCGGCAATCTTTTGGGTCCGCCCCGGGATTTCTCCTGGATCGAGATCGACGCCACGCGGGCTATCGCCATCTGCACCTCCTTTTAATACTTTTTTCGGTACTCTTTTTTTACTATATCTTTTTAAGTTAATGATTTTTGTATTTGCCATTACTTAATTAAAACTAAATTATTTTTAAATATTATGTTTCTTCGTTTGTATATATTTGTATATATGTTAATAAATAATGTTTCCTCACTGTTACCATTAGAAAGAGTTAAAACATGTGCCCGTATTATAGATTTATCATACAATATAGAAAAGAAAATGAATTACATAAATAAATTAAAAATAATAAGACCCAAGTGTGACGACATATCTTGTGCAACACTTGGTGTAAACGAGACGGATTTATTTATTTCTTTTAGAGGAACGATGACGTTGAACGATTGGGTTATAAATTTTGACAAAAAATTAGTCCCTCTTGATATAATTAATTATAAAGATAGCATGATTCATAATGGATACATAAATACGTATTTAAGCTATAAAAACGAATTACAGAAAATAATATTAGAAAATAAAGATAAAAATATATGTGTTTCCGGACATAGTGCAGGAGGAGCACTTGCTACATTGGTTTGCTTGGATCATCAAAAAATAATATCTAATTTATCATTGGTAACTTTTGGAATGCCTAAGATAGGCAACTTAGACTTATGTAATTATATAAGAAAAACAAATATAGTGAGAGAGCATTATGTTGTAGAGGGTGACATTATCCCTTTTTTCCCTTTAAATTTTGAATACTCGAAATGTAAACCAATTATAGTTCTTCAATCATCTGACAAGGAAGAAAGAGATACATATACATTAAATCCTAAAAAATTACAAGAGATACATAGTATGATACAATACAGAAGTTGGTTACCCAATTCAAGGTAACTGAAAAATAATTTTTTTTACACAATAAATGAGTGATAGATAATTTTCAAACGTTCTTGATACCCTTTTTTCACCATTAATAATTATAGTTGAATGTAAATTATTATTTTTAAATTCTATACATGCAATTCTTCTTTTATTTTTGATTATAAAGGATTTATATGAAAGTATGATTATATTATTGTTAGGTATATATTTAGTAAAAAGATAAACACATTGACGAAGTTCATTAACAGTCAATTGTGGATATATATCTTCAGGTGCTTTCGATTCTTCCATTTTTTATTATTTAGAATATTTACATCATTTTTAAATCAAAAAGATGATGTTCTTTCACGCAAGGCCGACAATCCAGTATTTGTAAGAGATGCATATCTAGTAATATGTCCAGGTGTATCTCTGTTTTCTGTAACAGTAATATAGTCTAATTCTTTAGCCTTTTTTCTAATTGATTTATACCAATCTTTTGTTTCTTGCTGAACCGTGCCATTCTCAGAGTTCATTTGTTTGTACCAGATCTCCGCAATCAACGCATCGAGAGCCTTATCTGGATCTTTACCCCTATTCAACGCATCCCTTACAGATGTTAGGTAAATATAAAGAGCGATCTCATCTGGTTCATCATTTGATATATGTGAATTTGTTTCAGAACTACTAGAATCATGTTCGCTAGTATTATCTTCAATTATATTATCATCATTTGTGTCGTCATTCTCACTGTCAGTGGGAGTTTTTCTTTCATTATTTAATTTTTCACTTAGTTTTTCACTGATTTTTTCTGTTATTTTTTTCTTATTTAACTTTTCTTTCTTAATTATCTCCTTTTCCCAAGAATGTGCTTCGTGAACATTTGTTATAAGAGGGTAATATGTTATTTTATCAGGATATAAAAGAATTGTATGGACACCTAGGTCTCGGACGCGATTCATTACATAACAAAAATCTCCATCGCCCGATATTAAACATACACAAGCATTGTGAGGATTCTCATACGCAATAAAGAACATCAAATCAACAATAATTTTTTTATCCAAAGTCTCTTTTTTTTGACGTTTTGGACAATCTACTAAAGTCCATCCAGTCATATCAAGGTCGGTTCTATTTGTTTTTAATTCCGAAGGAGATTGTGAATCATAATATACCTTTCTTGATACAATATCACCATGCGGAATCAATAGATCTCTAATTCTACCAGATAATCCAACAATAGAAGTTTCTGCTACTGGACGTGCGTTCTCATAATCCCAGAATATAGCAATGGAACGTCTTTTATTCTTCTCCATTACGGGTTACTTATTATTAATGATTTAGTTTTATACTGTTTTAAGCACTTTTGGTTACTTCAAACACCTTCTGGGCAAGAGCGTCCTTTCTCAATGATTTAGGGGCCGTTGTTCCATACTCTTTCAATATTGCTCTAAGTTTGTTTGCAGTCATGGTTTTTAATTGAGACAAGTCATATGAATCAAAACTTTTTTCTTCATCTATATTTATTACTTTATCCGTTGCTGTTTCTGTATTTGAATTTTCCAATTTGATTTCTTCAATATCATTAGTGGCTTCATCCTTTAATACTTCAACTACAACTTCTTCCTTTTTCAATACTTTTTTTGTTTTTTTGTCTTTTGGTTTTTTTGTAAGTTTTTTTTTAGGTGTTGCTTTCACTTTCTCAGGTTGTTTGACATCAACTTCTTCATTAGGTGTAGATTCTATTTCTGGTTCAGTTTTGTTAACAATGACTTCCTCATCTTTATTATCATAATCACTCAGTTCTACACTAACTAATTTTGTAGTATTTTTAACAGGATCTATACCTTCGCTTGTAGAATGAATGATAATATCAGGTAAATCATAAGAATAATTATCAGAAATACCTTCTGTTGATGATATATCATTCTCTGAATTAGCAATAATATCCTCTAAAATTTCTTGACTGATATCACTATCCGATTTTGAGACATTAGACTTGTTTTTTGCATAAAGAGCATTCGTGTTTTTATGCTGTCCACTATAAAATTTTTGATATATTTTATATGATGTATAAGAGATAAGAAATAAAACCGAAAATAAAACAATTAGCGTGTTAATATTCATTTGTAAATACATGTCATATAAATATAGATAAATTTGACGCAGTAAAAATATTTCAAATGATATCCTTAACATTATTTAAGTTTTCATGATAAATTATTAAAAAACATTTTTACGAAGTCTGATTTGGTTTTCTTATTGTTGTGTTCATATACACATTTGATTTTTTCCCATGTTGTATCATACTCAAAGTTATTTATGCGTGATATACATTTTTCCTTAAAAATTTCAATAATTTCTTCATTTGTTGAATCATTCACACATATCTGTTTTTTCCAATTATCAATTTTTTTTTGTTTCTCTATTTCAAAATAATTCATTGTGTAACCGTAGAAGACTTATAATATATACTAATGATTTAGCTTTAAATTGGTTATTTAATATTTGTGTAACCTCTTAATAAGAAGATTAATATAGCCACAGCTATAATAAATGTGAGAAAGAATATAAGAGATGTAGCAATAATATAAGGATACATTTGTCCAAATGTATATGTTATAATTGGATCTAATATATCCACTTGTATTTTTGTCATATTATCAGGATCTTTAATCTCATTGATTGTGTGATTTAGAAGATCTTTTATAATATCCTTTAAAATCATGATTTGCGTTTAAAGTTCATATAAAAAATATATGTTTTTTTCAAACGCAATGGAAGAAGAAGATTATGATCAATATGTTTTACACTTTGATCAAATAGACCTTGATAATTATGATTTTGGAAATGTAAAATCAATTGGTGGTGCATACGAAGTGTTATTACATCCAGTTGATGACGATGAAGATTCTTGTCAAATGTGTTTACCATCTTTTAAAGTTGAAGAAGAAGGTATACAGTTTGGTTCTATAAATAACAAAAGAAACGTAAATATATCATTTAATATAGATTCTGAGAACGAAGAACACGGTGAACTTGCAGAATGGTTTGAAAGTTTTGATGACTGGGTTATTAATTCAATAATTGAAAACCATAATAAATGGTTTGGGCATTTATGGGAATCAGGTGGAAAAATGGAAGGTAAACCCCGACCTCCCCCTGAAATATTGGCCTCTATGTTTGAGAGACCATTTGATGGAGTATCATTTAGTGTCCGCGTACCCGTCAGAAACAATGTTCCACAAATAGAATGTTTTGATATAGAACACACAACCGTACCATATCAAAGCATCAAAAATTGTGATGTAATACCAATTATAGAGTTCAAAGGTATAAGACTTTATAGTAAAAAATCCTGTTGTGATATTGTCTTAAGAGGGTTGTGTGCTCAGTGCACATATGAAGACATTGGAGTTGATTATAAATTATGTGCAGATGATGATGTATCGTATAATGAAGATTATGGAACAGAAGATGAGGATAGTGAAGTTGAAAGTGAAGATGATGAACCCAAAGCTGAAGTAGTCGAAGTTGACGAACCCAAAGCTGAAGTCGAGGAACCCAAAGCCGAAGTCGAGGAACCCAAAGCCGAAGTCGAGGAACCCAAAGCCGAAGTCGAGGAACCCAAAGCCGAAGTTGAAGAATCCAAAGCCGAAGTTGAAGAATCCAAAGCCGAAGTTGAGGAACCCAAAGCCGAAGCAGTCGAAGTTGAGGAACCCAATGTTGAATCGGTTAAAATTGAAGATATAAAATTGAATGGCGATGAAAAAAAAATAGAGGAAGGGGTTGATAGTATAAAAAATGAACTTAATTTAGAAGAAGTTGTAATGAATGATAATATACCCTCGGTTGAAATAGCAGAAGACAATTAACTTGAATCAATTAAATAAGTTTTACCTAAAACATTAGTTGTATATAAAGGAGGTTTCATGTAACCATCGCATATATATGTATTTGAGTTATAATATACATTGTTATTTAGAAATTTTTCTCCACTTTTTTTATTTTTTTTTAAACCTAATTTTAATAGTTTAAATATAGAAGGAATGGGTTCACCATTCTTGTGCAAAAACCAAATACGTTCAGATAAACAATGAGTACAACATTTTACATTTTTAATATTAAGATCGTAATCCATATCGAAAGATTCCGGATGACATTTTTCATATTCCCATACTTCGATATTTTTAAAGGGGTCACACCCATATGAAAATTCTAAAATATGATTAGAGCAGTCTTCCGGAATATTTAGTATATTTGATAATATGTTTGTGTACTTTCTTATAAAATTATTAAATTGTTTAGCTGTATCATTGTACTTATTTAAACATATTGGACATTCCATTTTATATTTTCTATTCTTTAAAAAAATATTAGTTGAGAATCATTTTTAAAACATATTGTATTATTTATTATGATTTTATGTG
>MDSZ01128341.1_pt1 | contig 19244 bp, 22 predicted proteins | sample 811201 | NCBI WGS metagenome assembly MDSZ01 (sample SAMN05326647, study PRJNA326480) | marine metagenome | isolation source: seawater | place: Indian Ocean: North | collected 2010 | reverse complement strand
TTTTTTAATTGCAGAAGGAGTTTTACCTTCAAACGAAGGAAGAGGTTATGTTCTTAGAAGAATTATGAGAAGAGGGATGAGACACTCTCATTTGTTAGGTGCAAAAAAACCAATTTTTTTTAATATTTTTAAAACTTTACAAGAAGAAATGTCGACGAGCTATCCTGAATTAGATAGAGCACAGTCTTTAATTAATGAAACTTTAAGAATGGAAGAAGAAAAATTTCTAGTTCTTTTAGATCGTGGAATTAAAATTTTAAATGATGAAATTTCTAAAATAGATAAAACTTTGCCTGGAGAAATAGCATTTAAACTTTACGATACATATGGCTTTCCATTGGATCTAACCGAAGACATTTTAAAAAATAAATCATTAAAAATAGATCATAAAAAATTTCAATCTTTAATGAAAGAAAGCAAAGAATTGGCGAAAAAAAATTGGAAAGGATCTGGAGACAGTTCAGTAGATGAAATTTGGTTTAGTATTAAAGAAAAATTAGGTTCAACGGAGTTTTTAGGATATGAAACAAATACAGCTGAAGGTGTTGTTCTTTCATTATTAAAAGACAGCAAGGAAGTAAAAAGTTTAAAATTGGGCGATGAAGCAATGTTGATTACTAATCAGACCCCATTTTATGGTGAGTCGGGTGGTCAAATCGGCGACACTGGAAAAATTATTTCTGGTGATTTTGCATTTAATGTAACAGATGTTCAAAAAAAACTTGGAGATTTATTTGTACACTATGGAAAAGTTTTAAGCGGAACTATAAATATTAACGATAATGTTGAAATGAAAATTGATGTTGAAAGAAGAAATAATATTAGAGCTTACCATTCTGCTACACATTTACTTCACGAGTCTCTAAGGAGAGTTTTAGGTAAGCACGTTATACAAAAAGGATCTTTAGTAGAATCAGATAGATTAAGATTTGATTTTAGTCACATGAAGCCAATTTCTTCTCAAGAAATAAACAAAATTGAAAATCATGTAAATTCAATGATCAATAATAAAACTGATGTTAAAACAAGGATAATGACGCCTAAAGAGGCCGTAGATAATGGAGCTTTAGCTTTATTTGGTGAAAAATATGGCGACGAAGTAAGAGTTTTGTCTATGGGAAATGAAAAGGATAAATATTTTTCTACAGAATTATGTGGTGGCACTCATGTTAGAAATACTGGAGATATTGGAAAGTTTAAAATTATTAGCCAATCTTCAATCGCAGCAGGTGTAAGAAGAGTTGAAGCATTAAGAGACAAGCAACTAGAAGAATTTTTAAACAAAAAAGAAAAATTGTCAGGACTTTCAATTCAAAAGAATGAAGAAATCATTAAAGATTTATCAGAAAAAATAATTAAACTTGGTGGAAAGGTAAATTTACAAAATGAAGATCAAAAAATTTTGATAAAAGATTTGACAAAGCAATTAGATGAACTTTCAATTAAATCTATTTTAAACGATAAGTTTAAAAATATAATTAAAGATGAAACAATTAATAATACCAAAGTAAGATTTCAAAAAGTTATTGATTTACCTCCAAAAGATTTAAGAAAACTTGTAGATACAGGAAAAAAACAACTTGAAAATGGAATTATAATTATATTTGCAGTCAAAGAAGGAAAAATAGGTTTAGCAGTAGGAGTTACCGATAAATTAACGAGCAAATATGATGCAGTAAAATTTGTCAAAATAGGATCTGAAACAGTAGGTGGCAAAGGTGGTGGAGGAAGAGCTGACTTTGCCCAAGCAGGAGGAGTTGATCAAAGTAAAATTGATGAAGCTTTTAAAAAATTGAGATCTTTAATTTAATTTTTTCTTTAGATTGCCATCTAATTCATCTAGAAATTGATTTGTATTTAAGTATTTTGTAGATGGTCCCACAAGTATTGCTAAATCCTTAGTCATTAATCCGTTTTCAACTGTTTCAACGCAGACTTTTTCTAAATTTTTAACAAACTTTTTTAATTCTTCATTACCGTCTATTTTTCCACGATGATACAAGCCTCTTGCCCAAGCAAAAATAGAGGCTATGGGGTTTGTTGAAGTTTCTTTTCCTTCTTGGTGTAATCTATAATGTCTTGTTACTGTACCATGAGCTGCTTCAGCTTCTATAGTATTGCCATCAGGAGACATTAAAACACTTGTCATAAGTCCCAGGGAACCAAAACCTTGAGCAACAGTATCAGATTGTACATCTCCATCATAATTTTTACATGCCCAAATGTAATTTCCATTCCATTTCATTGCACATGCTACCATGTCATCTATAAGTCTATGTTCATATGTTATTTTTCTTTCTTTAAATTTTTCTTTAAACTCTTTTTCATAAACTTCTTGAAATAAATCTTTAAATCTACCATCATATTTTTTTAAAATTGTATTTTTTGTTGATAGATAAACAGGCCATCTTCTATTAAGACCATAATTCATACATGCTCTCGCAAAATCTTTTATAGATTGATCTAAGTTATACATGGACAAAGCTACACCGGGCCCTGGAAAATTAAATACTTCAAATTCTTTTTTTTCTTTACCATCTTCAGATATCCATTTCATTTCCAGTTTACCTTTACCTGGAACTTTAAAATCTGTTGCTCTATATTGATCTCCAAATGCATGTCTTCCTATACAAATTGGATTAGTCCAACTAGGAACTAATTTTGGAATATTTTTACATATTATTGGTTCTCTAAAAACGGTTCCACCAATAATATTTCTAATTGTTCCATTTGGCGATCGCCACATTTTTTTTAGATTAAATTCTTTTACTCTTGCTTCATCAGGTGTTATCGTTGCACACTTGATTCCGACACCATTTTTTTTAATTGCGTTAGCACAATCTATTGTTACTTGGTCATTAGTTTTGTCTCTGTTTTTTATACCTAGATCATAATATTCAATGCCAAGATCTATATAAGGTAGGATTAATTTATTTTTGATAAAATTCCAAATTACTCTAGTCATTTCGTCGCCATCCAGCTCAACTATTGCGTTTTTTACCTTAATTTTACTCATATTTGATTATATATCTTATTAATTGAATTTTAGAGTTTTATATACATATTAATGTAGAATTATCAAATTAAAGGTTATGCTAGACAAGGTTTTTCCAAAAATTCATCAAGAGGGTTATAAATTTATAGTTATAGCTATATTAATAACTGTCTTTTTATATTTTTTTAGTGGTTTCCTAGGATTGATTTGTTTGGTGCTTACTATATGGGTTTATTATTTTTTTAGAGATCCAGAAAGAATTTCAATCAATGATGACAACTATTTAATTAGTCCAGCAGACGGTCTGGTTTTAGATGTTTCAGAAACAAATGGTCCAAAAGAATTAAAATTAGAAAGTAAAAAATTTAAAAAAATTAGTATTTTTATGAACGTTTTTGATTGTCATGTAAATAGATCACCATGTTCAGGAAAAATTTCGGAAATTCTATACAAACCGGGAAAATTTTTAAATGCTTCATTAGATAAAGCAAGTGAAGATAACGAAAGAAATTATTATAAAATTACTGACAAAAATGGAGAAGATATAATTGTGGTTCAAATAGCTGGCTTAATAGCGAGACGAATTGTTTGCGAGATATCTGAAAATACAGAATTGCATCAAGGTGATAGAATTGGAATGATAAGATTTGGTAGCAGAGTAGACTTATATTTTGAAAATTATGATCCTCTTGTTAAAATTAACCAAAAAACAATAGCGGGCGAAACATTAATTGCAAAAAAATAAATTTATGGAACAACAAAAAAAAAATTTTAAAATTGTTTCAAACACTAAAACCAGAGTAATTTTACCAAACATACTTACTTTGGTTGGAGTATGCATTGGATTGAGCTCTATAAAATTTGCACTTGATGCAAGATATGAATTAGCAATTATAGCTATAGTCTTTGCAGCTGTTATGGATGGTTTAGATGGTCGTATAGCAAGACTCATAAAAGGCACATCTAAGGTTGGTAAAGAATTAGACTCTTTAACAGATGTTATTAGCTTTGGTGTTGCCCCAGCCTTTATAATGTATTTTTGGTCTTTAAATAGTCTGGGAAAAATTGGATGGCTTTTATGTTTAATTTATGTTGTTTGTGTTGCATTAAGACTTGCAAGGTTTAATGTTAACTCTTCTGAGGAGACATCTTGGAGAGATAATTTTTTTGAGGGTGTGCCATCACCAGCAGGTGGTATTTTAGTTTTAATGCCATTGATATATAGTTTAAGCGAATTTGAATTGTTTAAAATAAATTATGAAATAATAGTTCCAATATTTTTTGTAACCGTATCATTTCTTTTAATTAGCAAAGTTCCAACTTATTCTTTAAAAAAAATTATTGTTCCAAGATCAATGACTATTTTTTTATTATTCTCAATAGTTTTGTTTTTTGGTATTTTGCTATTTTATCCATTTAAATTAATGATTATATCTGGAATACTTTATTTATGTTTTGTGCCGATAAGCTTTGCTCATTATTTAAAATTAGATAAACAAAACATAAATAAAAATTTTGAACAAGATAATCACGAAGATATACTTTAAAAAAACATTTACATATTTGAAAAAAAATAAAATTTCTAAAAATTGGATAAATAAACAAAAAAGGGATATTTTTGTACGTAAGGCAAAAGTTGAAGGATATAGATCAAGAGCAGCATATAAACTTATAGAAATTAATGAAAAATTTAAAATATTAAAAAATGGGATGTCTTTAGTTGATTTAGGAGCTGCGCCAGGAAGTTGGTCACAACACATTTCTAAAAAATATAAAAATATTAAATTATTATCAATAGATTTAAAGGAAATGGAAGAAATACCAAATACAAAACAAATTTTGGGAGATTTTAATGAAGATGATTCTAAATCAAAAATTAAAGATTATTTTAAAACAAAAATAGATGTTGTCCTTTCTGATATGGCAGAAAATACAACTGGAAACAAAAATTTGGATGTAATTTCAACTAGTGAGCTTTGCAAAGAGGCAATGTATTTTGCAAAAGATATATTGAAAGAAAATGGTGTATTTGTATGTAAAATATTTATGGGTTCAACATTTAACGAAATAATGCAGGAACTCAAACTAATTTTTAAACAAATTAAAGTTTTTAAACCTTCTTCGAGCAGGAAAGATTCTAAAGAAAGTTTTATAATTTGTAGAATTTTAAGATAATATGAGAGCAGTTATAATATGAAAAAAATATTTTTTATAATTTTATTTTTAATTTTTCATTTAAGCTTTAATGCAATTGGTAAAGAAAATTTTTTTGATGAAGCGAAGAACAAATATGACAAACAACAAATAGAAGATTCAAAATTTTTATTTCAAAGAAATATTGTTTTTAATCCAAAAGATGCAAAATCATATCTTTATTTAGCAAAAATTTACAATTTAGAGGAAAATGAAAAAGAGGAATTAAAAAACTTAGAAACTACATTATTATTAGATCCTAAAAATGAAGAGGCAATGTATATGTTGATACAAATTGAGCTAAAAAAATCAAATTTTTCTGAAGTAAAAGATTTAACAAAAAAATTTAATAGTATTTGCTTAAAATTTTGTAAAAAAATAAAAGATATTGAACAAAAATTAAAAGATGCACAAGCTAAAGAAGCTAGCAATTAATAATTAGATCAATTTAACATTTAAAAATATTTTTTAAAAGTTTCATTAATTTGAAGAACTTCATAATCAACTAGCCCTCCAATAACTAGTTGAATTGCAACAATTAAAATGACTATAAGGCCAACATATCCTATCCATTTGTGCTTTTGAATATATTCAGCAAAGTATGTTGCAATAGTTACGATTAAAACAACAGACAATAAAAGACCAAATATCATAAGACCATAATTATCCCTGGAGGCAGCTACTACACCAATAACATTATCAAAACTTAAAGTTATATCTGCTAAAATAACTTTATACATGCTTTCCATAAATGAAGGTTCTTTTGAAATTTTAGTTGGAGATTTTATTTTTCTTTTTTTTCCAAATAAATCTTGTTGTAGGTCGTGAACGATCCAAATTAATAAAGCCCCACCAATAATTTTAATTATTGCAAACTCAAATAAATATGTAGCAGATAAAGCAAAAATAACTCTGAAGATAAACGCAGCAAAAACACCATACATAATTATTTGTTTTCTATGTTTAGGAGTAAAATTTGCTGCGATAAGACCAATAATTATTGCATTATCTGCTGCCATAATTATGTCTATGAAAATAATCTGAATAAGTATGATGGATTGTTCTATCAATTTTAAATCAATTTGTTTTAGAGTTTTTATTAATTTCTTTAAATAAAGTAAGACATTTTTTTATTTGTTCTAATTCAATAAATTCATCGACTTTGTGAGCTTGTTCAATTGAACCTGGTCCACATACTACAGTACTGATACCAATTTCTTGAAATAGTCCAGCTTCAGTTCCGAAGGATACAACCTCTTTAGAATTATCACCTGTTAGATTAGAAATAAATTCACAAGCATCTGAATTTTGTTGTCTGTCAAAGCCAATTATTTCTCCAATTACTTCTTTTTGAATTTTAGATCCTGGAAAAACTTTTTTCATTTCAGGAAGAAGAACTTTGTTTGCAAATTCTTCCATTTTATTATTTACAAATTCACCATCTTTTTTAATTACTGGTCTTAATTCCCAATCAACACGGCACTTATCAGCAATAACATTTCTAGCTATTCCTCCGGAAATTCCACCAATTTGAAGTGTTGTATAGGGAGGATCAAAAATACAGTTTTTAGGAGCATTTAATTTTAAAGTTTCTCTTAATTCCATTAGTTTGTTTATATATCTAGTTGCAAACTCAACAGCATTAACTCCTTTTTCAGGTTTAGAACCGTGGCCTGCTAAACCTTCAAAATATGTTGTGTATTCATAGCAACCTTTATGTGCATCAACAATTTTCATATTAGTTGGTTCTCCCACAATACAAATTCCAGAATTAATTCCTCTTTTTTTTAATTCTTTAATTAAAATTGGAGCACCTTGACAAGCTGTTTCTTCATCAAAAGTATATGAAAAATGTATATCTCTATCTAACCTTGCTTTTGCAAATATTGGTGCGTACGCTAAAGTGCAAGCAATAAACCCTTTCATATCGCAAGCACCTCTTCCAAAAAGTTTATCATTTTTGACTGTTGCAATAAAAGGATCGGTACTCCAGTTTTTTGAAACAGGCACTACATCCGTATGACCAGAAAAAATAATAGGTTTTTTACTACTTGTATTTTTTGATTTTAAGGTAGCAAAAAGATTAACTCTTTTTTTTTCATCATCGAATGTTTTAAAAGAAGTAGCACCATTTTTTTTTAATACATCATCACAATAATTTATTAACGCATTATTGTCTTCGCCAGAAACAGTTTTAAAAGCAATAAGATCTGTTAAAATTTTTAAAGAATTTTTGAATATATGATCTAAATTATTTTCTGTACTCATAAATAAAATACATTATATATTAAATACATGAAAGAACAAATACCCTACGACATTTTTGACAAAGTAGATATTAGAATAGGTACTGTATTATCAGTAAAGAAAAATGCCAAAGCAAGAAAACCTTCTCTAATTATCGAAGTTGATTTTGGAAATGAAATAGGAATAAAACAATCTTCTGCCCAAATTACACATTATTATGATGAAGAAAAACTAAAAGGAAAACAAGTTATAGGGGTTTGCAATTTTCCAGAAAAAAATATTGCTGGAGTAAAATCACAGTTTCTTGTCCTTGGTGCAATTGAGGAAGATGGGAAAGTAGTTTTGGTACACCCATCACAGCCGGCTAAAAATGGTTTAAAAATCGCCTAAATAAAAAAAATAATATGCATCCAGAATTATTATCACTTTGTTTGTTTGCATTAGTAACAAGCTGCTCACCAGGCCCAAATAATATTGTTGCCTCATATTCTGCGTTTAATTTTGGTTTAATAAAAACTATACCACATATGTTAGGAGTTATTTTTGGATTTACTACTTTAGTGGTTGTTATGAATTTTGGTTTTATAAATATTTTTAAGAGACTTCCAATTTTACAAGAAATGTTAAAATATACTGGATCGATTTTTTTAATTTATTTAGCTTATAAAATTGCTTTTTCAAAACTTAAATCTGATAGCTCTTCAAACAACCCTGTAAAATTTATAGAAACTTTCTTTTTTCAATTTTTAAATCCCAAAGCAGTAATTGTTTCAATTATAATGGTTTCAACTTATGTGCAAAAAGGAGCGAATTTTATAAATTATTCTTTATGGGTCATCGGCGTAGCATTTTTCTTTGCATGTTTTAGTATTGTGTTTTGGACATTAATAGGAAAATTTTTAAGGAAATTTGTAACAAATGAAAAATTTATTAAAAGGTTTAATTTAATTATGTCGTTTCTTCTTGTAAGTTGTATAGCTACATTTTATTTATAATTTATGAAAATTGGAAAAATAAATTCATACAAGTCATTAAAGTCTATAAATATTAATGGTATAAATTATAAATATTTTTCTCTTTTAGAGGCTGAAAAAAATGGCTTAGATGGAATTTCAAAATTACCTAAATCATTAAAAGTAATTTTAGAAAACTTATTAAGATATGAAGATCAAAAAACAGTTACAAAAAATCAAATTAATGAATTAAAAAATTGGTTAAAAAATAAAAAATCTTCAGAGGAAATAGCTTATCGTCCGACTAGAGTTTTGTTGCAAGATTATACTGGTATTCCAGCGGTTGCTGATCTTGCTGCTATGAGGGAAGCAGTTAAAGAAAAAAACAAAGATCCAAACAAAATTAATCCTCTTTCTAATGTAGATTTAGTTATAGATCATTCTGTCCAAGTTGATAAATTTGCAAATAAAGATTCTTTAGAAAAAAATGTAGAAATAGAGTTTAAACGAAATGGTGAAAGATATTCATTTCTTAAATGGGGCCAACAAGCATTTAATAATTTTAGAATTATCCCTCCTGGTACAGGAATTTGTCATCAAGTTAATTTAGAATATTTATCAAAAGTGGTTTGGACAGATGAATACAATAATGAAAAATATATTTTTCCAGACACTTTAGTAGGAACAGATAGTCACACAACAATGGTCAACGGACTGTCCGTTTTAGGGTGGGGAGTTGGTGGAATTGAAGCTGAAGCAGGAATGCTTGGACAACCTATTTCTATGCTTATACCTGAGGTAATAGGATTTGAAATGAAAAATAAATTACCAGAAGGAACCACTGCAACAGACTTAGTTTTAACTGTTGTTAAAATGCTAAGAGATAAAAAAGTTGTTGGAAAATTTGTAGAATTTTATGGAGATGGTTTAAAAAATTTAACTCTTGCAGATAGAGCTACTATTGCAAATATGGCACCAGAATATGGAGCTACTTGTGGTTTTTTTCCAGTTGATGAAGAAACATTAAATTATTTAAAATTTTCTGGTAGAGACGATCAAACAATAAAAATAGTTGAAAAATATTCAAAAGAGCAAGGTTTATGGTCAAGCAATGATATAGAATTTACGGACTTTATTTCTTTAGATATGTCTACTGTTTTGCCGACTATTTCAGGACCAAAAAGACCTCAAGATAAAGTTCTTCTTACAGATGCACAGTCAGATTTTAAAAAAGTTTTTGAAAGTATTACTAAAAGAAAAAAACCTAACACTTCAAAGGTCGAAGGTTCAGATTATGAGATTGAAGATGGATCAGTATTAATTGCAGCAATAACATCTTGTACAAATACTTCAAATCCAAATGTTTTAATTGGAGCAGGATTACTGGCAAAAAAAGCTGTAGAATTAGGACTTAAGACAAAACCTTGGGTAAAAACATCATTAGCTCCAGGCTCACAGGTTGTAACGGATTATTTAAAAAAGTCTGGCTTAAATACTTTTTTAGATCAATTGGGTTTTAATCTTGTTGGTTACGGATGTACAACATGTATCGGAAATTCTGGCCCTCTTCCAGAAAAAATATCAGATGCTGTATTAAAAAACAATATATATGCTGTTTCAGTTTTGTCAGGAAATAGAAATTTTGAAGGACGTATATCACCTTTAATTAAGGCAAATTACTTAGCTTCACCTCCTCTAGTAGTAGCTTATGCACTGGCTGGATCTATGAATATTGACCTTTATAACAATTCTTTAGGCAAAGATAAGCGAGGTAATAATATTTTTTTAAAAGATATTTGGCCAACAAATAAAGAAATTGAGAACACTTTAAAAAATTCTTTAAACGCAGAAATGTTTGTAAAAAGATATTCAAATGTTTCATCAGGACCAGAACAATGGAAAAAAATTAAAACCGAAAAAAGCAGCATTTATAAATGGGACGAAAGTTCAACTTATGTTAAAAAACCACCTTTCTTTGAAAATTTAAGTGACGAAGCCGAAGGATTTAAAAATATTTTAGATGCCAGACCATTATTAATTTTAGGCGATATGATTACCACAGACCATATTTCTCCAGCGGGCTCCATTCAAAAGGATAGCCCAACAGGAGAATATTTTATGAAAAATCAAATTTTACCTAAAGATTATAATTCATATGGATCAAGACGTGGAAACCATGAAGTGATGATGAGAGGTACTTTTAGTAATATTAGAATTAAAAATGAAATGGCACCAGGAACAGAAGGAGGATTTACAAAGCTTTATCCAGAAGGAAAAGTAATGCCTGTTTTTGATGCAGTTCTTGAATATAAAAAAAGAGGCACTGATCTTATAGTTATTGCAGGAAAAGAGTATGGAACAGGTTCTTCTAGAGATTGGGCTGCAAAAGGAACTAAACTTTTAGGTATAAAAGCAGTATTGGCCGAAAGTTTTGAAAGAATACACAGATCTAATTTAATTGGTATGGGAATTCTTCCATTGCAGTTTATAAATGGTATTAATAAAGGAAATTTAAAATTACTGGGATCAGAGTTAATAAGTGTATTAGATGTGGAGAAAGGATTTAAACCCAGGTCTGAACTTGAAGTTGAAATAAAATACGAAGATGCATCAACAAAAAAAATAAAAGTTTTATGTAGAATAGACACACCAAATGAACTTGAATATTATAAAAATGGTGGAATATTGCAGTATGTTTTAAGGAATATGATTTAATATGGATGAAGATATATCAGCGATAAATACAAATAGTAGAAACGCAAATGTAATTAATTTTTTTATTAAAAATAAAAAAATAATAATTATAATTTTATCGATAATAATTTTATCGATTTTTAGTTATTTCATATTTGATGAAATTAAAACAAGAAATAAAATAAAAATTGCTGATAATTACAATACATTAAAAATAAATTTTGACTCTGGCAAAAACAAAAATTTAGAAAAAGAAATGATTAATATAATTTATAAAAAAGATGAAACTTACTCACCTCTAGCATTATATTTTTTAATAGAGAACAATATTATTAACTCAACAGAAAAAATTAATAACCTTTTTGACGTTATCATTAATGATTTAAATCTCGATAGAGAAATAAAAAATTTAGTTATATATAAGAAAGCATTATATAATTCAGATTTTGCATCAGAAAATGATTTATTAAATATTTTAAATCCCATAATCAATTCAGATAGTATTTGGAAATCACATTCATTATATTTATTGGGTGAGTATTTTTTGGCTAAAAAAGAAAACGAAAAAGCGAAAGAGTTTTTTGAAAAGATATTAGTTATAGAAAATAGCAATCCTAAAATTAAATTAGAAACTCAAAAAAGAATTCAACGAGATTTTAGTGAGTAAAATATTAAAATTTTTATTATTACTTATATTAATAACAAATTGTTCTTTAGATAAAAAAACAGGTTTTTGGTCTAAACCTGAAGAAATCAAAAAGAACAAGAATTTAATTGTTGAAAAACTATTCGAAAATGAAAAAAGTTATAATGAAGAATTTAATTCCAATTTAAAAATAAAGTTATCAAAAAATTTCAATGTAACGAGATTAAGTGAATTGAGTAATAATAATGGAAGAATTGATTATGAAAGTGAATTAAAAAAAATTTCGAAATTTAAATATTCAAAAATAGATAACTTTAATAAATTTGAACCAGATATTATAATTGATGAAAAAAGTATTATTTTTTTTGACAAAAAAGGGACTCTCTTAAAATTTGATAAAAATTCGAAATTAATCTGGAAAAAAAACTATTATAGCAAAGGAGAAAAAAAAATTGGACCTCTTATTAATTTAGCAAGCTATAATAATTATTTGATCATTACAGATAATCTTGCGAAGTACTATGCTGTAGATATAAATACTGGAAATTTGTTATGGATGAAACAAAATAAAGCTCCTTTTAATTCTCAAGTTAAAATACATAAAAATAAAATTTATACAGTAGATTATAATAATGTTTTAAGATGTTTTTCTATTAAAGACGGTATCGAATTATGGAATGTTAAAACTGAATCTTCATTTATTAAATCATCAAAAAAATTATCTTTGGTGATTGGTGAAAAAAAAATTATCTTTGAGAATTCAATTGGTGACATTAGTGCAGTAGATATAAACACTGCAAAACTTATTTGGCAAACGCCTACTCAAGATAATTTAATTTATGAAAATTCTTTTAATTTAAAATCATCTGATATGGTATTATCCAATAAATCAATATTATTTTCCAACAATTTTAATGAATTTTATTCAATGAATATTGATACTGGAATTTTAAATTGGAAACAATCTATAAATTCTTCAGTACGTCCTTCTGTTGTAGAAAATTTCATTTTTACAGTTACAAATGAAGGATTTTTAGTAATCATTGATGAAAATAATGGTAATATTATTAGGATTTCGAATGTTTATAATAATATAAAAAAAAAAAAGAGATCACAAATATTTCCGGTAGGTTTTGCAATTGGAAAAAAAAATATTTACTTAACATTATCTAATGGCCGTTTAATAATTATAGATATTGAAACTGGTAAGTCAAAATTAAAGTTAAAAATTGATAATGAAAAAATTTCTAGGCCAATAATATTAGATAAAAACTTATTTATAATTAAAAATAATTCAATTATTAAATTTGATTAGTTATGCTTTTAAAATTACTTGAAAAAATAGGTAGAAAAAAAATGGTACTTGATCGTGGCCCTTCTCATCATGATTATAAAAATGCCAAGCCCTGGATGAATCGTTATTATTTATTATTTAGATATAGGCCTAAATGGTTTCCATTCAATATATTAATACACGAGATGCTAGATGACGATCATGGCAAAGGTGTTCATTCACACTTATGTCCCTATATTACTATTGTACTTCGTGATGGATATTGGGAAACTTTAAAAAATGGTAAACATTGGAGGCCTCCGGGTTATATTGGGTTTAGATCTGCCAACAATCTTCATAGAGTTGATCTTGAGCCAAATACAAAACCGTTAACTTTATTTATTCCAGGTCCTTTTGGGTTAAGAAAAGGTCCTAGATCAGAATATGGCATAAGTTTTAAAAAAAATAAATAATGAAGCAGATCTTTGACAAAATTACTTTAAAAACAAGAGGTCCTGGACTTTACGATTTCACTCAACAAACTAAAAATTTTGTAAATAAAAATAAATTATCAGATGGTATATTAAATTTAAATATTTTGCACACTAGCGCATCTATTATTGTACAAGAAAATGCCGATCCCGATGTATTATATGATTTAAATAATTTTTTTAAAAAATTAGTTCCAATGGACGACAAACTTTACAAACACACCGTGGAAGGGAAAGATGATATGCCTGCACACATTAAATCAGCGCTTACAAATAGTCATATAAGTTTAAGCATTAAAGACAATAAAATTATTCTTGGAACTTGGCAGGGCCTATATTTATTTGAACATAGATTAGAAAATCACAATAGAATAATTTCCCACCACTTTATGGGTAATTAGCTATTTTAAAAATCTTCTATAAACGAATATTATTGCAAAAACTATTATAAGTGCTGCTATACCTTGGTCTCCAAGATTATTAAGTAACGAAACTAAATTATTTGTCACTTGAGAACCAAAAAATGGTACGTTTGGACCAAAAAGTATTTCAGCCACAACTGAAACAGCAAGCAGCAAAACACCAACTTCTAAAAATTTATTTAAATAACCTGTAATTTTCGAAATCCAAGCGTTCATACAGTTCCTTTCTTAAAACCCCAATCTTTATTCAATTAAAGATTGGGGTTTTTTAATAAACATCTAGCAAGAGGGAATTGCTAAACTATAGGTTTACTTACTTATATAAATTTAGAATGATGATAGCAGCTACTAAACCAACTATTCCCGCATCACCTAAACTTTGCACTAAGCTAACTATGTTGTCAGCCACTCCACTAACAAATGGAACATTTCCACCAAGTAGAGATACAACGATACCTAGAGCCAACAACGAAATTACTACGCTAGTTAGACTATTTATCGTGCTAGTTAGACCTGATAACATTTTCATATTAAGTCTCCCTTTTAGTTATTAATAACTACTGAATAACTATCAGTAGTGCCTAGCCTTTTTTATCATACTATATATAGGTTGAAAGTTATATTTTGACCATTTTGGGCCAAATACACCTTTGAATTCAAGGTGTTAAATAAAAGGATTGTAGGCCCATTGCAATATAGCTTGTCTTTGTCTTTTTCTGCAATTTAAATCAACCGATTCACAGTTTTTTTTGATAGCCATTACATGGCGATTAAAGTTTTTCCATCTCTTAATTTGAATTATGTCGATTTTTGAAATACGTCTACCCATTGAGTATCTACAATACCATTGAAACCATCCCAAAGGATCTTCTTTGAAAATCCAACCTTTTTCTATCCATTCTTTTCTAGATAATCCTGACCTAACTTTAAAACGATTTAAATTAACATTAAAAATTTTACTTATTTTTGCTTTTTTAAACCACGATTTTGGAAATTCATTTATTTGATTTTTATTAAAATAAGAACCACCAAATACTCCGAGCTCAAGCATTTCCTTTGGTGTTAGTTGAGGCTTAAATAATTTATAAATTTGCTCTTTTTGATCTAGCAAAACTAATTACCTTTGTTATTTTTTAAGTAATACATACTATCTATTTTCTAATAATTCTTTTAACTCTTCGTATTCTTCACAATTACAATTTTTAAGTACATCCAGTCTTTCCTTAGCAAGATTTATTCTATCTGTTTGAATATACAGTTCTCCCAGATATTCATTAATTCCCGGATGGTCTGGTTTAATATTAAGTCCTATTAAATAATACTTCTCTGCATCCTTAAAATTTCCAATTTTTCTTAGTGCAAAACCTAGATAATTAAGTGTATCAGGTTGATTTGGTTTTTTTTCATTAGATTTAGTTAAATAATCAAGAGCTTTTTTATATCTTTTGTTTGCTTTTTCTATTTTACCTTTTTCTTCTAATTTTTTTGCTTTTTTTATTAGTTCGGCTCCTTTGTCATAATTAGAAGATACACTACTACTCGAAGATGCTGCGCCATATGAAGATAGAGTTAAAACAAAATAAAATATAACAGTTATTATTAAATTTTTTTTCATTATTTACTTATGAATTTAACAGTTTTCGATACAACTCTTCATCGGCATCACCTTCACAACCAAACAAAAGAATTTTTGAATTTTCGTATAAATTTAATTTTTTTCTAGTATCAGTATCGTTACATAAACCAATTAAACTTGAAATTCCAGGAGTTGAACATTCTCCTCCAATAATTTTTTCATTAGAAAATTTAGATTTTGCTAGAAATTTAATTGTGTTAGCAACGTATTTATCAGATACAGTTACGCAATGACTAACAGCTTTTTGTAATATTTTCCAAGGAATCAAAGATACTTCATCACAAGACATGCCACCCATTACACTTTCTTTTTCAATGAAAATTTTTTTTATCTTATTAACTTTAATACTCTCTAAAACACAACCAGCACTTTCTGGTTCTACAACAATAATTTTTGGAACATGATTCAGATATCTAGCTATACCGGCTATCATAGCTGCTGCCATACCACCCACACCAGCTTGAAGTATAACATGAGAAATTTTTTGATTATTTAGCTGTTCTGAAATTTCTTTCATCATAACTGAATATCCTGCCATAGTTAATTTTGGAACCAATTTATAATCTTGCCACGCGACATCCTGAACTATTTGCCAATTATTTTCTTTTGATTGTTTGATACATTCTTTTAAAGAGTTATCATAATTTCCTTTTACTCTTATTACTTCAGCGCCAAAGCTTCTCATAACTTTTGCTCTAAACTCACTTACGTATTGACTGATAAAAATTTTACATTTAAGTCCTAATTTCTTAGATCCCCATGCAACAGACCTCCCATGATTTCCTGCCGTAGCTGTAGAAATAACTATGTCTTTATTTCCTTTAGTTATTTTTTCAACCGCATAAGCTCCACCAAGTGCTTTAAATGATTTTAAATTAAACCTCTTAGATTCGTCTTTATATAGTATTTTGTTAAGTTTTAAGCTTTCAGAAAGCTTATTTAGAGATATCAGCGGCGTAGGTGAGTAATTTTTCCATTTGGATATTGTTTTATAAGCCTCATCAATTTCAGACTCAGAAAGTATATTTAAAATATTTTCTCTATTAAAATCATTATTTTTATTTTCTAAGAAATTTGAAAATTTCCAGTTTGAAACATCAAATTCAGAAGACATTATTAACAGTCTAATGTGTTATTTTTTTCCCAATCAGTTACTGGAGATTTTTTATCAAATCTTTCATTTCTATTAAAATCATCAATCTCTTGAGTTTTTAATTTTGTATAACTATTAATTACATCCTCTCCAAAAGCTTCTTTAAGTTCCTTGCTTTCTTCTAGTTCTGATATAGCGTCATCAATTTCATTTGGTAGTTTTTTCAAGTTTTGATAATTTTTGTAATCCGTATACATATTGCAAGTTAACGGTTCTCCAGGATCTGATTTATTATTTATTCCATATAGACCAGCAGCAATAACTCCTGCTTGAAGTAGATAAGGATTTGCAGAGCCATCCATTAGTCTCAGCTCAAATCTACCTGGATCAGGTATTCTTATCATGTGTGTTCTATTATTTCCTGAGTACGATATACTGCTAGGGGACCATGAAGCGCCAGATTTTGTTGGAGGAGCATTTATCCTTCTATAGCTATTAACTGTTGGATTAAAAAAAGCAGACAAAGGTTGGGCAAGTTTCATTATGCCTCCCAAAAAATTATAAGCAAGTTTACTTAAACCATAACGATCTCCATTATCTAGAAATTTATTTGATTTCTCATTCCACAGCGATACGTGAGCATGGCAGCCATTTCCAGTTAAATTTTCAAAAGGTTTCGGCATAAATGTTGCTCTAAGCTCATGTTTTTCTGCCAATGATTTAACCATATATTTAAAAAATACATGTCTGTCAGCTGTCACCAAGCAGTCATCATAGTTCCAGTTCATTTCAAACTGACCATTTGCATCCTCATGGTCATTTTGATAGGGACCCCATCCCATTTCAATCATGCAATCGCAAATTTCTTTTATTAGATCATATCTTCTCATTAAAGCTGATTGATCGTAACAAGGTTTTGATTGGATATCTCTTGGATCTGCAATACTGGATGCATCTTGAGAAATTAAAAAGTATTCACACTCTACTCCAGATTTCATTTTTAAATTTTTTTTTGAAAGTTGCTTTATTTGATCTTTTAGCATTACTCTTGGTGATGCTTTAACGGGCTTTCCACTCATCCATAAATCTGACGCTAACCAACCAACTTCTTTGTTCCATGGTAATTGAATTAAACTGTCAGGATCTGGAATAGCAAACATATCAGTATCAGCTGGTGTCATATCTAACCAAGTTGCAAAACCAGCAAAACCAGCTCCATTTTTTTGCATTTCATTAATAGCTTGAGCTGGAACTAATTTTGACCTTAATACACCGAACAAATCAACAAAACTAATTAAAAAATATTTAATTTTTTTTTGTTTTGCTATTTTAGAAAGATTTTTTGACATAACTTAATTTAACATATTTTTATTTTATAAAAGAAAAAATTGTATCTTTATAATAAATTAAATTTCCTACAATAATTACTATGACAGCTAATATGGCTCCATATTTAGCTTTAGGCCAAGCAATGCGTGCCATTTTTGAAGGTGTTTTATTTTTATTTTCTTCTAAATTTGTCTCGGTCATTTCTTTTTGAATTTCTTAAAGGGCGCAAGTTAAACGCGCCCTTAATTTAGAATTTAATTACCAATCGGTAATATTGCTTTTGTGATCATTAGCACCATGTCTTTTTCTTGCTAATTGTTCTAGATCTTTAGACTCAGCATTGTTTTGTAAAACATGCCATCCAATCCATAGAATAATAGCAATTAGCACTAACACACCCTCAGTTCCGACGCCGGGATAAATTGCGCCTTTAACTTCAGCTGCACTTAGATGATCGATCCAGTTTGTTACTGTTGCCATAATTTATCTCCTTTACCTTGTTGCTGAGGAAACTGCTTTCTCACTTTGCTTAGAAGCTTCCATTATGTTGTAGTCTAGACCAGCTATTTCTGCTTCACGAGGTATTCTTAATTTACCCATTCCATGAAGTACCTTAGCTATAATCCAGCCTGGTATTAACCCAAGAACCCCAAACATTATAACTGCACCTATAAACATCCCTAAAGGATTAATTGGTGCATAGTCTGTTCCTACCCACATAGCTCCAACACTGTATCCAGATGAAGGGTATCCGTTAAGAACGAAACCACAAATTATAAGTCCAGCGACTCCTGCGTAACCATGAACCGCTACTGCACCAACAGCATCATCGATTTTAAATTTACGCTCAACCCAGTAATGCAATTTATATGCAACCACAACCCCGATCATTGCAATGATCATTGATTGTATTGGATGATATAAGTCATTTCCTGCCGAAGCACAGATGATACCTGCTAGTCCACTTGAGTATGTCCAGAAAGGATCTTTACCTGAGATCAAATATCCGGCCAGTAAACCACCTGATAACGACATCAAGAAGTTCATTGTGATACCACTAAGTGTAGTAGGGGTTACGTATATATTTGTTGCTGTCCAGTATGTTACGCCTTCCATACCATATTCAGGTCCTAGATCGAATATTGGTATATTACAAGCAGCATAGAATCCCCAGAAGCCAGTATAAATTAAAAATAATCCAATTGTTACTAGCCAAGGATTTCTTGGTCCTATATTTCTTGGTTCACCACTAGATGAGAATTTTCCAATTCT
>MDSZ01201752.1_pt1 | contig 19246 bp, 14 predicted proteins | sample 811201 | NCBI WGS metagenome assembly MDSZ01 (sample SAMN05326647, study PRJNA326480) | marine metagenome | isolation source: seawater | place: Indian Ocean: North | collected 2010 | reverse complement strand
GCCTTTAAAAATCACCACTGGCTTCTCGAGAAGCACGCGTTTAAATTTATCTCCTTCTTCAATGTCGCTCGCCCACGCAGCGACATACCAACAATTCTCAACAAACGGATCTTCGGACATGCTCATGCGGACATTCTACCGTTATTTGCTCTCATATGAGAGAATATTATCGTCCCAGAGACAAATAACTTCAACTAAAATAATATTTTGACACACCAATTTGCTTAGAAGCTTTTAAAAGACGTCGATGACGATTAGCGATAAAAAATTTGAACTTGAAAATTACCTTCCCTACCAATTGGTAAAATTGGCTAAGAAGGTTGCAGACGCAGGAAATACCGAGTTTGCTGCGCCCTTTAACGTAAGCCTAGCTGAATGGCGCATATTGGCTACCATTGGACAGGCAGGGACAATATCATCGCGCGGCCTCCCTGATCGCACATTTATGGATAAGTCGAAAGTATCGAGAGCTCTAATTAAGCTCGAAACAAAAAAACTTATTGCTCGCGAGCCAAATAACGAAGACAACAGAAGCGTTCTGTTGAAATTCACCCCTGGTGGAATCGAACTTTATAACATGTTGATTAAACTAGCTCAGAACTGGGAAGCTGACCTTCTTTCCATATTCGACGAACAAGAACGAGCGATCTTCATAGAGAGCCTGGCAAAGCTTGATGAAAAGATACGTACATCAGATTCACAGCAACCTCAAACATCAGGCCTCGAAAAAAACTGAAGTAACTGCCGCTCTCGCACTCGCCTCTAGAATGGAGGCCAATTAATATACCACAACAACCAACCTTACCCGCCCAAATATCCTCGTTAACAGCTTATTGAATCAAATGTCCAAATTAAGTGAGAGACGAGACAATGTCTGATTCAGGATCATAGTAGATTCTATGTTCTCCACCTGTTTCACATTAGCCAGTTTATCTTTAAGGAAAGATTCAAAGGCTTGCAAGTCTGCCACAACCACTCTCAGTGAATAGTCATGCACGCCAGCCAACACACAACACTCTAATACTTCAGTAAATTCAGCTATTGCGGCTTCAAATTCGGCGGCATTACCTGAGGTGTTTTTGTTCAGTTTAACAAACACAAATGCTGAAATGTTCATGCCCAGCATATGTTGATTTAACTTGACGCTATACTGTTCAATTAAACCGCTGCGTTCTAATTTACGCAGTCGTCTCAGGCAAGGTGTCTGGGAAAGATTTACCTGAGCGGAAAGTTCCGCGTTGCTAATTCGTGAATTGATCTGCAGAGCATTAAGTATTTTTATATCAGTCGAATCCAAGTTATTAGTTATTTTGAGCATAATTAGCTACTTTTTTATTTTTTGGTAGTTATATCTTACATTATAAATAAAAATTGTGGTTTTATTTGACCGATTATACTTTGGTAGTTTTGATAGTATTTGCACCACAATCCCTCAAAGGCAGTATTGTTATGACAGCGAAGGTGCAGGCATTAGATGACTGGATTCGTAGTGATTTTAGAGCCATGAACACTGCTTTGGAGCATGAATATTCACGTACTAGCGAGCGCGAGTCGACCATCGGTATTGGAGATAATATTAAGAGCGAACTAGTGGCAGAAGGCACCTCGTTGATTGCTGATTTATTGCTTGAAGGCAACACCGACCAGGGATTTGATAGCGGTTTTGAGCTACTTGGCAACGTGGGATTCTATATGGCCGCCTGCAGGCGTCATGAAATTACCGAACCCTCCAGAGAAAAAAGATCACCATTGCATGAGGCGTCGGCTCTGGCAATGCAGTTAGGCGCATCCCTGGGGGTAATACCCCGTTTCGCTTCCTGTCATTTGGAAACCCATAATCGCGCGATCAATGGCTTGTATAAAACATTTACTGATCTGGAGGATGAAAGGACCTTTATCGACTTCAACACTAGAGGCGTCTTTGCCTTTATTAGAGCATCTGAAGCATTGCGTCAGATTCTTCCTTTAGGTATTTCTCACCCGTTAGCGTGGGATCTATTGCAGACTACTAAGACGGCCTTGCAGGAGGTTTATGAAAGTAATCAGCAACTTTTTGATAAACTGGATATCGATCAATTTTTCTACTCCGTCAGACCCTACTATCGACCTCATCGGGTAGGTTTACATGAATATCGCGGCGCTAATGCCGGGGATTTTGCTGGCATTAATGTGATCGATCTGTTGCTCGGGCTGTGTCGACCGGAGGACCCTTATTATTCTCAATTACTCGTGGATAAGTTCCTATTTATGCGCCCCGAGGATCAGTTGGTGCTGCGCGACACCATGCGCTGCAAAAGTTTGATGGATAGTTTTCTCGAGGCATCAAAAGATGTCACTCGCGGACCTTGGTTTGAACGCCATTTGGCCCTATTTCTCGAGGTCTGCGAGGCTCATGGGCAAACGGCACTGCAACATCACGAACAGTTGGTCGCCAAATTCATTGAGCGTCCAGCATCGGCAGCAGCGCTTACAGATAGTCATGGTATAACGGCCAGTGGACCACCATTACCTGTGCTGCTTAAAGGCTTGCGCAAACTCTGTGATATGCGCTGTGCTAATGATGTCGACGGCGAGTTCGATCCCCGCCACGCAGATATAAAAATGCTAAAGGCCTGCTTATGAACAACTTCAGTGGCCAGTCTATTTGCTTGTTTGATATCCTCAACTGCTAGTCCTCGGTTAACCCATATCTTATTTCAAAGATACAAACAAAAAAATATTCACTCAAGTAAAGTAACCAAAAGGTGGTTTGATCATTTGTGTTGGAGTATTCCCAATTAATCGTGTTTAATCGAATTACAATTTGCATCTTGAATCACGCTTTATAGCGATTAATACTTCTGTGGTAGAAGTTCCTGTAGATGCCTTTATTTCTAACATTCACAATGAAACATGTCGATATATGCAAAACTCCAAAACTCTTTATGACAAGCTTATTGATTCGCATACCGTGCGTGAACTTGACGACGAGGGTCATGTTCTCCTCTATATCGACCGTCAGGTGCTTAACGAATACACCAGCCCACAGGCATTTAGTGGGTTGAGAGAGGCCGGCCGGCGCGTACGGCGACCGGGAGCATCTCTGGCAGTGGTTGACCATATCAACTCTACTGAGATCGAGCGGACCTCCGTCCAGCCGGAAGAAGATGGAGCACTTCAGGTCAACTTCTTCGAAAAGAATTGTCAACAGTTCGGTATTGAATTATTTGATATCTTAGATCGCCGTCAAGGTATCGAACATGTTGTGGCGCCTGAGCAGGGGTTTATTTTACCTGGCATGGTTGTCGGTGCTGGTGATAGTCACACTACAACTTATGGTGCACTGGGCGCCTTCGGTTTTGGAATAGGCACCTCTGAAATTGAACACCTTCTAGCGACCCAAACCTTAATATATAAAAAATTAAAAAAAATGCGCGTTTTCGTCAGCGGGTCTCTGGGAGTTGGGGTGACGTCAAAAGATATTATTATGGCGGTTATCCGCAATATCGGTGCCTCTGGTGCAACAGGCTATGCGATTGAGTTTTGCGGGCCGACCATAGAGGCGATGAGCATAGAAGCGCGAATGACAATCTGTAATATGGCAGTTGAAGCTGGTGCCAGAGGTGCTTTTATGGCGCCGGATGAAAAGGTGTTTGAGTACCTTGAAACCAAGCCACGAGCGCCAAAGGGGCAGCTCTGGTTACAGGCTAAAGAAAAGTGGACTCAGCTATACAGTGATGCCGACGCAGTGTTCGATAAAGAGATCTCACTAGAGGCGAGTCAAGTCGAGCCCATGGTGACGTGGGGCACCAGTCCCGATCAGGTAGTGAATATTAATGGCTGTGTACCCAATCCCATGGAAGAGCCTGATCCGATAAAGCGCAAAGGTATGGAGCGAGCGCTCGCTTATATGGATCTCGCGGTGGGCGCGCCTATCGAAGACATTGTCATTACTCACGCCTTTATCGGTTCTTGCACAAATGCTCGTATTGAAGACTTGCGCCAGGTAGCGGCTGTTGTGAGAGGTAAGAAAATTAATCCTGACGTTCGTGGCTTGATCGTTCCCGGGTCTTCGCAGGTTCGTGTGCAGGCTCAACTTGAAGGTCTCGCCGACATCTTTATCAGCGCCGGTTTCGAATGGCGTCAATCTGGGTGTTCGATGTGTCTGGCCATGAATGATGACGTGTTAAGTCCTGGTGATCGTTGTGCCTCCAGTACCAACCGAAATTTCGAGGGACGCCAGGGTGCGGGTGTAAGGACGCATCTTATGAGTCCCGCCATGGTGGCTGCAGCGGCCATAAATGGTCACCTATGTGATGTTCGCACAGTCAGTATGGAGAAGGATTGATGGAAGCATTTAATGTTGTCATCGGCAAGGTAGCACCGATGTTGGCAGCAAATATTGATACCGATGTAATTATGCCCAAACAGTTCTTGAAAGGAATTGATCGTAAAGGTCTCGACCGAGGCGTGTTTTTTGATCAGCGGTTCTTGGCATCAGGTGATCTCAATCCTGATTTTGTGCTTAACCAAACTGCATGGCGGGGAGCTAAATTTCTCGCTGTTGGTCCAAATTTTGGTTGTGGTTCTAGTCGTGAACACGCCGTATGGGGGTTAAAACAACTCGGTATCCGTGCCTTAATTGGCACCACTTACTCGGGAATTTTTTATGATAACTGCCAACGCAATGGACTTCTGGCAATAGAACTTGATGAAAAGAAGATGTCAGAGCTAGCGCGGTTGCTCTCTTCCGGACCCGTAGGTAGTGTGAGTATTGACCTACCCGCGCAAAAAATCTTCCTTGAGAATAATAATGATATCAAGTTTGAGATTGATCCTATATGCAAGGAAGCTCTTCTGTTGGTAATGGATGCAATTGGCAGTACCTTAATGTACGTCGAGTCTATCGACGAGTTTGAACGTCGGCATTTAAAAGAAAACCCTTGGCTCTGTTAATGAAAGAAAATGGAATAAGTTTAAAAAAATGAAGCTCTCTCTAACCGAAGAATAGACAATGATCAAAGGTATGGCGTGTAAATTCGCTAATAGCGTGCTTGAGCCTGCCGCTAAAGCGCTAGATCGGGGTGATGACAAAGCTGCGGAGCGAGCCCTTTTTCTGCACAATCTGAAACAGCTGGCCGAGCTCGGTTTTATGGGCCTCAACGTCAAATCTGAATACGGCGGAAGTAACGCTGGTGTGGTAGCGTTTAGTTTGGCCATAACCCAAGTCGCCCGTGTCTGCGCCTCTGCAGCGGTGACCATATCCGTGACCAATGGTCGGAGAGGTTATCCAAGTGATAGCCAGTGAGGAACAAGAGCAACGTTATCTGCCAAAACTCTGTTCGGGTGACTATGTCGTGGGTGGTATCTGCTTGTCGGAAGCTGGAGTCGGATCTGATACAGCAGAGATAAAGAAATCAGCATCGTTAGATAATAATGAGTGGGTGTTGAATGGAACCAAAATGTGGATCAGCGAAATTCAGCGTGTCATTATTGGCAGGGAATTGTTGCGAAAGATCTAATCTATCAACCATTAGCGAGACATATCTCATGGTAAAGAAGTCTTTAGATATTGTTCAGTTTTTTATACTCAGCATTATCATTATGCTGCCTGTGGCAAGTACCGCTGATGACATTGTTGTGGTGTATGCAGGTCAGTTAATGGCGGTGCCAGGGGATTCAGTAAAGTCTGAGCAGTCAATTATTATTCGCAATGGAAAGATTAATGCCATTAAGCCAGGGTATATCGATGCAAGCACGATAGTGGATGACCCGAAAGAGTCCCTGACTCTGCATGATCTAAAGGATAAGTTTGTGCTGCCAGGTCTTATCGATGGCCATGTGCATGTCACCGATGAGCTAGGGCCAAAAACGAAGCTAGCCATCGTTGAACGTTCGGACGCTGATACCGCCATGTTCGGTATACGTAACGCCCAACTGATGTTAGACGCGGGATTTACGACTATTCGTGACCTAGGTGCGCGCGGTGATGACGCGGTATTTGCGCTGCGTGATGCAATTAATATGGGTTTTATTGACGGTCCTCGAATTTTTGTCGCTGGCCATATTATTTCGCCAACTGGTGGTCATGGCCAGCGCCATGGCTATCGAGATGAGGTTTTTGACGTTATTAAATACCGCAGCATTTGTGATGGTGTGGCCGACTGTCGTCGCGCGGTGCGCGAGCAAGTGAGACGCTCTGCGGATCAGATTAAATTGGTTGCAACTGGAGGGGTGTTGTCGGAAACTGCCGCGGGTACCGGGCAACAATTTTTTGATGACGAACTCAAGGCAATTATCGACACTTCACATGCACTGGGTCGCAAAGTGACCGCTCATGCTCACGGCACGGATGGCATTAATGCGGCATTGCGGGCAGGAGTAGATTCGATTGAACATGCCACCTTTGCTGATAAAGAGTCGTTTCGACTGTTTCGTCAGACAGGAGCTTATCTGGTTCCTACTCTTTTGGCGGGTGTGTCAGTTACAGAAATTAGTAATGACTCCAATTCATTTTTTCCAGAATCGGTGCGTCATAAAGCGCTTCAGGTAGGTCCAGGAATGATAGAGAATGTGCGACGAGCCCATAAAGCGGGAGTAAAAATTGCGTTTGGTACCGATAGCTACGTCTCCAATCATGGGTTGAATGCACGTGAATTTGAATTATTGGTAACTGCGGGATTGACGCCCCTTGAGGCGATTAAAACCGCCACGGTCAACGGTGCTGATAATCTGGGTAAGTCGGAGTTACTGGGAAGTCTTGAAGTGGGAAAATATGCAGATCTGATCGCCCTTGACGAAGATCCTACCGTCAATGTTTCAGCACTGAGAAATGTCGGTTTTGTGATGAAAGAGGGTCAAGTTCTTAAGAAACTGTAAGTTTCGCCTAAACATTTCAAGCCCGCATTACAGCGTAGAAATTGATAATTTCATGTAACAAAGGATGTATCAAAAGCAGATATTTAAACCTATTAAAGCTATATTAATTAGTAGCTTACAGTCTAAGTTCAATTCCCGTCCGGTCCGCCATTTTCTTTAGATAAAAATCAATTAGTTACGTTGGTTTTTGTCTGGCATGAAAGCCTGTCTTAAGTTCCAGATTTATCGTGGTGACACAATATGCTGGTGGATCGCCCCGAAACAGCTTAACGAGAGAGCAGCGAACTATCGATGACCGTACTCGACTTACCGTCAGCGAGAAGCTTGGCCACTTCAGGATTGAGATAACCAGGGCGTATTTAGGCTAATTCTTCAGCTAGACGTCAAAGCAATTTTGGCCTTTGGAGCCCTAGGAAGGTACATTAAAACTGAGATAATGATTTAAAAGCTGCCTTATTCTCTCCATTTGTTTTTGATAGGACCTATCAGCTCCGTTACTTCCCCTACCGCCCCTAAACATCCAACAGAATGGTCTTCCCATTGGGCTCTGCTCTTGAACAACAAGTTATTATTTTCGTCTCCCGGTCTTTTTTAGACAGTACAAAATCACGGTGCTCAATATCCCCTTCGAGATACTCCATAGAACAAGTACCGCACAGACCATCACTACATTTTTGTTTGACAAAAACATCGTTGTCCAACAACACCTCCGCCAAAGTTTTGTTGGCAGGAATATGAATGGTCTTCCCAGATTTTTTCAATGCAACGTCAAATGCCGAGTTTTCGAATGCGGGCCGCTCAGGCACTGTGAAGTACTCTTTTCGCACATTTTCGTCATTCCATCCCTGTAGTTCAGCTATTGATAACACCGATGCCATGAACTGGGTCGGACCGCAGGTGTATAAATATTTGCCTACGTCTGGTTGCCCTACTAACGCGCTCAAATCGGCCCGCGACCCTTGATCCGATATGTGAAAAAAAACATTCCCACGCCATGGTTGCGCTTCCAGGTCATCAATAAAACCCGCGGTTTTACGAGAGTGAAGGCAATAATGAAGCTCAAACTCTCGCCCAATCTGGTGTAGCCGATGAGCCATGGCAATCAGGGGTGTAATACCAATACCACCGCCAATCAGAAGCGATTTAGTCGCGTCTTCTTCAACTGGGAAGTGGTTTCTGGGACCCGTAACCGGGACAATTAGCCCCTCATACAAACGTTCGTGAGCGCGCTGGGAGCCGCCTCGCCCTTCGGGCTCATTGAGTATACCTAGAACATATTTTTTGGTGTCCGCAGGATTACCGGCAAGACTATATTGACGCGTAAATGGCGCATCAATGACAAGGTCGATATGCGCACCTGCGGTAAAGGACGTGACATCACTCCCGTCCTTATTCTCCAGCTCAAATTTGACCACGCCATCTGCCATCATCTCCCTTTTTGCAATGCGCAAATATTGAACGTCTGGCGCATCATCGGGAATAGTGTACAGCGGCACCAAGTTGTCTGTATCGCCTAAAGCAATCCTTGCTTTGTGCTCTTCCGGAGACAGTAAGCTCTGATAGCGCGCAATGGCCGCGTTGCGGTCCATGGGATGTATAACAGGGATGGGCGCGGGCGCCATATCAGCCGGGTAAGCTGCAAGACTTTGATCCTCATATTTCAGGTCGAGATCCAGATTTAAGTTTCGAGTATTCACGCGCTCGGGTGGCACCTGCTGTTTGACACCCTGCGGCGTTGTTTCAATATCCCACCACCACTTTTTTACGGGATTAATTGACCCACGCCTAAGCTTGTCATCAATCAGGGCCAACCATTTCGCAGCCCTGGGCACCTTCATTGCAAGCCAACGAAAAGGAGCTTCGACAACTAACCCTTCTAAGTTCCAAGGACAGGTTTTCATGCAGCGACCGCACATGGCGCCGCTATTCTGGCTGGTACGATAGCGGGTGCATTTTTCAACGTCTGCTTTCCAGATTTCATAGCCATTGAACATGACCTTGGGCCCTGCTGAAATGGCACCGGAGGGGCATTCCCGCGCACATTTATTGCAGGCGTTACAAAACGATTGCAGCCCGAAATCTATGGGCTTATCGACCTGAAGTCGCATATTGGTTGTAATGACCAATGTCTTCAGACGCGGACCTAGGAAGGGATTGAGGGCAGTATCGCCAATGCGACTGACTTCACCTAAACCCGAAAGCAGGACCAGTGGCATCTGCAGCACATCACTGTTGACAACACTATGCGTGGAAGCCTGATAGCCCAAACTACGAATATGCTCTGCAACAATACCTCCCAAAAGCATGCCACGAAGATAAGCTCGCATGCTTTGAGAGGACGCAATCCAGTCATCACCACTAGCCCCTTCCATGGTCTCGTGACCTTGGTCGATCAGCATGGTGATGGCATGATCATGCTCGGATTGAATTTCGGTTCCGTCCAAATCATGGGAGTACCACACCCAATCTGGAGCTTTAGAAATACCCACCATGTCCGCGCCCAAGAAGTGGAGCGCCGATTTTATTTTCTTTGAGTTCAATTCGGGGTCGTCATAGCCTGGCGTCTTGTGCTCAGAAGCCTCGCCCCGCTCTATTAAATGCAGAGCACCAATCAGTCCGTATTGCGCTTCCGCAAAGACCGACTTGATCACACAGTATTCGTCATTACTGGCATCTTGTACTGCCTCACCCATATCGCCGAAATTTCCGCGCCAAAAGGCATCATGCCGCTTTGGAACGCGAGGCACTCTCAGTTCATCAATAAAGGTCGTTGGAACATCCTGGCGTTTGATCTTGCTCATGCCATAAACGTCTGTCTCAAAACTCTTCTTTTTATAGGGGTCTACGTTGAACGCATTCTTGGTGGTCCCCATACCTTTGCCCAAGCCCATACCGCCACCCAGTAACCAGGAAGGGCCATGGGACTTGAATTGGTCCATGAGATTGCGTGCTGCGAGCGGACGATCTGCCTGAACAGCCATTGTTGTTGTGACGACAGCAACGGCGAAAGATTTACCCAAATAAGGGTGCGTAATGCTGCCGTCAAGTTCGACTTCTACAACCCCCGATACAACGGCGAGCTTCGCAAGATCTACGTCAGTCGTTGACTGGGTATGCGCACGGGCCTCAAAACCCATCGCCCGGAGGTAGCAGGCTAAAACGACGGCTATTTCAGACGCTCGAATGCTTCCCCTGTGGGAGCCTGTACCGTACAGCCAGGTGTAGCCAGACTCGTAAGGGGTGACCTCCCGGGCGTAATCGCTGATGATCGTTATGGCGTGTGAGTGGTGATCAACAGATTCGTTATTTTCGTCAATACCAGCCTGCAGGCCGTGAGCCACATGATGATGAAACCCAGGTCTGTCCTCAGGAAGCTGTCCTAAATCAGTGTGGAGCTCTGTCAGATCTGGATTAATGTAAGGCTTGGGAAGAAACATCTCGGGCGCGAGTTCACTGCAGCCCACTTCAAGAGCGTCCATAAAGTAGCACATAGATTTCGCTTGGTGAGCGCGCTCGGTGAGACTAGCTGGAATTTTCGGCTTTGATACCGATACAGGGCCATTTCGTGCTGCATCCATATACTTGGCGTAAAGGCGCATACCATTCACGAGAGATTCAGCATTGTCCTCGTCTTTAAAACTGAGCTGCGACAGTGTCTTGATTGAAGAGAGGTCTATCGAGTCGTCACTGCGCTTGAGAGTCTCGCTTGGAAGCGGACCCATATGGATCGGCCGATTCTTATAAGTGTGAAGTCGCATACGATTCTCCTTCAACATTGTTGAAACTGTACTCTTTAATAAACCACAACGCTGCCAGTGTTGTGGTTTGTTCAGAAATCTTATTTTTTTGAGGTTAAAAACGCACGTAAATCATTCAGTAGTTTTGCGCGTGAGTCACCAGTAGCCCATAATGCGTGACCGGATTGGTAGTATTTGATATCGACTCTAGACGCTGGAAGTCTACCGTCAGTGAAAACCCGTTCCGTATCAAATAGTGGGGTAACTAAATCGTAGTAACCAGATCCAACAAGTACCCTCATGTCCTCATTTATTTGCATCAGGTGACTCAAGTTGCTTAATACCTCGATATGACCTGTGCGTTTAGCAATGCGGTAATGTTTTGGGTTAGTAAAAGAGGATAAATCCGGCACCCAAGTCCAATACTTACCAACTTTAGGGTTCCAATACTCGTACGGTCGATCCATTTTTACACGCAAATCCGCTTGGATAAATTGATTGAAAAGAGCGTAGTAGGCACTCATTTCCTTAAACCAGCTCGGGTCTGCGATGGTAGGTTCAGACGCCAAATCGTCGTATTCATCGGCAATATAACGCCCATCACTAAGTCCAACCGTCAAGCCTTTATGGCGAAGTAACGACTTGCGATAGCGCGGCATGATCAATTTCAAGTCAGACTTCAAGATATAGCCTGAATCCAAACCGGTAAAGTAGGCAAACCGCTCTGCGACCTTTACTCTCTCTTCTTTACTGATCTTTCCGCTTAACGCCAAAGCTGGTGCATATTCACGGGCACTAAATTGACGCGCTTCCTCGACAAACTCCTCCAAACCTTTCCCTACACCCGCTTGACCGTGATAGTGGGCCACTGCCGCCATGGTAGGCATAAAACCGATATAACTGATAAGGTTGCCGGTGAGGGGTGACAGACCTATAAAGTCGAGTGCCGGCGCATGCAGAATTAATCCATTCATTGCCATGCTACGGCCATGATTCTCGAGTTTATGTGCCACCAGCACTGAGCGAGTCGTTCCATAACTCAGTCCTAGCATGTATTTAGGCGAGTTCCAGCGCTGATTGTCCTTTACCCATTTTCGAATAAAGTTCGCAATTGACCTGGCATCAGACTCCATGGTCCAATAATCAATATCTTTGGCGACCCCAAGCGCGCGACTGTAACCGGTACCGACCGGATCAATGAAAACAATATCTGTGACATCCAATACGCTGTCCGGGTTATCAATCAGGGAATTAAACGGCGCGGCGCCATCATCCTTGGTCGGCACATCAGGCATGCTGATTATTTTAGGGCCCATAAACCCTATATGCTGACTAGCAGTCGACGCGCCAGGACCACCATGTAACACAAAGGTAACCGGGCGTCTTTTGTTTGTATCTGGTTGAGTGTAGGCCGTCGACCAAATAGCAGCGATAGGCTTACCCTTTTCATCCTTAAGAATGGTTTCACCGGCCGTAGCGGTGTACTTAATAGTTTTGTCCCCCGCCGAAATACGGTGGTCACTGACAAATACATTAGGCTTAATTTGCGGCTGGTCACTTGCTACCGCCGCTTGCCACATAGCCAGATACAGGAAAGGTGCCAAAGCGATCACCCTGAGGGATTTAGTGTTGATTGCAATTTTCATTTTTCAAATTTCTCCTGTATTGTTCTCTTGGGACTGCCATTAGGGCTCCGGAAAATTTTTACTTTGGTTGCTAAAAAAATCTCGAACATGCTCAAATAACAAATCCGGTACTTCTTCAGGAATGTAATGACCTGACGGCAGCGCCTCTCCCCGAACGTCTTCTGCAATTATCTTCCATTCTTTAAGCGGATCGAAACAGCGTCCTACGGTGCCCTCCTGCCCCCATAACACCAACAGTGGACATGTTAGCTTTTTACCAGCATCAATATCAGCTTGGTCATGTTCTAAATCAATCCCAGCACTGGCACGATAGTCCTCACAAATCCCCCTCGCCGTGCCGGGCAATTGCAGGCAGCGGAGATATTCCGAGAAGGCTTCATCGCTAAACGGCGACATGCCGGCACTACGCGTTCCGATCACACTGCGCAGATAATTTTCAGGATCAGTCTCTATCAGCAATTCTGGCAGAGGTGCCGGCTGAATAAGAAAAAACCAATGCCAATAGGCTCTCGCAAAATCTTGATTGGTTTGTTGGTACATGGATAAGGTGGGAGCAGTATCTAGGAGCACTATCCTCTCGACACTTTCTGGACAATCCATCGCCAATCGATGAGCAACCCTTGCACCTCGATCATGTGCAAGAATGGAGAACTGAGAAAAGCCAAGGAGTTGCATCAATTCGAGCTGATCTTGCGCCATCACACGTTTACAATAATGTTCCGAGCTTTCTATTACCTCAGGTTTATCACTATCTCCGTAGCCTCTCAAATCGGCCGCGATAACAGTAAAATGCTCGGCAAGCCGGTCAGCAACCTTATGCCAAATCACATGGGTTTGTGGATGCCCATGAAGTAGTAACAGCGCTGGTCCGCTCCCGCCGATCCGATAATGGATATTAAGGCCATTCACCAGGACCTTAGCTGTCTCGAACGAAGTGAACATTATTATCACGCCCATGTTGACTATTATTCATCGCTGAGAAAAATACTCTTGTTACTGTTTTTGCAAAGTCATATTTACGCAATAATAAACAAAACCAGAAGCAAAAGCCGGAAAAGACTTCCCGGCTTTTGTTCTAAATCCACCTCTAACCACGACTTAAAATGAGTAAGAGGCCCTTAGCGATATGAATCGCCCGATGTTATCGTAGTTGCCGCGAACCCCAAGGAACAAATCACCGATACGCGGGGGGTTAACATTTCCTATATTGGTAATTGTCCCTGTTATTCGTAATTCATTTTCGAATTCGTAACCAATAATTAGATCGTTGTAAACTCGGCTAGGCACGCGAGGCTTGTCAGACGTTTCATCTGTTAAAGCGTTGGGATCAAATATAGTAGATCCAATATATCGAGTATTCAGACCAATTGAAAGCGGCCCTTTTTGATAGGTGAGGTTTAAGTTAGAGCGTAACTTGGGATTATTTGGACCGTTTCTATTGATAAAGAGGCTTGAGGGGTCGTTCTCATCAATTAATTCTTCATGCTCCATGAGAAATGAGCCGTTGAGGTTAATAGACAGATCGCCGCCTGCGATATCAAATCCATATGCACCACCAAAATCAATGCCCGATGCATTTAGACGTCCGACATTAATGCGGCCGACATCGATACGTTCAATGGACAACTGGCCGTCTCTGGTAATCAAAGGACAGAAATCGTTTGCGAGAGATGGGGAATCAACACATTTTTTGATTATGTCGCTAACTCCGAACGAACCAATGGCATCGGTAATTTCAATGTCCCAATAATCTATGGACAATGATAATCCTTCAATTGCATCTGGAGTGATGACCAAGCCAAAAGTAAACGAGTCGGACTCCTCTTCCGCCAGACCTGGGTTACCGCCTGTAATTAATTGCTTCGCTTCTGCAGCTTTGGGATCCGCCCATCCAACTGGAATACCTAAAGCTGCACAATTGGCGGCTCGACTTGACGTGCCCAAATTAATTTGCGCAATATCGCATGGGTCGGTAAGGAATGCGCCCGTCGTCACGCCCGGGCTAAACAGTTCCGAGAGGTTGGGGGCACGTACACTTGTTGACGAAGACGCCCTGATTCGAAGGTCATCGGATATCGCCCAATTAACACCTATTTTGGATGCAGTGGTGCTACCAATCGTATCGTAGTCAGACGATCTAACCGCCGCCTCGATGTCCAACTGCTGAATAAAGGGCTTTTCTGCAATCACCGGTACAACAAGCTCCAAGTAGGCTTCTTTTACAGACATCTCAGCGTCTTGGGGTTCCTGACCTCTAAAAAGGTGCAGAGCCCCTTGGCGCGCCAAACCATCGTCCATTGATTTGATCTCCTCTTCACGACGTTCTAAACCAGCCGCGAATTGCAGTGAACCAGCGGGCAAATCAATTAAATCGCCAACAAGTGAAGCCGCAGCTACACGCTGTTCATTTCTATGAAAACGCAAGGCGGTGTGTCGAATGTAAGCGTCTTGTTCGGCCGATAGAGGTCCTTGAGATAGCGGATATAACGGCACACAACCAGCTGCACCACTTCGACATACAGGCTCGCCGGTAACCGGATCAGCAATCACATCAATCGCGTTCGCTACATTTTCAGTAATTGAATAATTTGACCACTTCGAATTATTTTCAAAACGAGCGTCTTGGTAGGAGACGCTCCAGTCCCAGTCATTTTGTAAAGTACCTTCAAATCCTGCGGCAAAGGAAAAACTAGTACGGTCGAAGGTTGGCGTTCTTAGTCCCCAGTTTGCATATGCACGATTGAAGCTAAGCGTGGTCTTATCATTCGCGTCCATCAATGCCGCCAGATCTGCCGGAATCAGCGGATTGTCGCGCTGTAGTTTATTTATCGTATAACCACCACTTTGCGTAGTATTATCTGGCTGCGCTGAACCGACGGTGGTGGTCTGCCCGTAGTCTGCATCGAAGAAGAAATTGATACGATCTAATAACTCGTAATTTAGACTAACACGAGTCGCTATGATCTCTTGCTCTTGTCTTAATCGCGAGAACTCTACTTGACGAAAACCTTCACCGCCGACACCCCAAATGCCGTAGGGAACACCTTTGTCTATTAGTCTTACGTCAGGGTCTGCGGTGTACCATTTGCCACCTACATTAAAGGCACCAGTTGGTGCAAAGATCCAAATAGCTGCATCGTCAATATTTACTGTGTCTGGAATACCATCATCTGGACCGGTGTTGTCCGGATTAGTTACCTTAGCCAGCTGTCTCGACGAGAAATCTCGTTGAGATGAACGTAGCTCATCCTCTTTACTATAGCTTACCCCAAAAACTAAAGATCCTCGATCGTCATCAAATGCAGTTCCACCCGCAAGATCAAACGCAATGCGCTCACCACCACTTCCCTCAGTTGATGCCCCCGAGCTAATGGACATCTCAACACCTTCCATCTCATCCTTCATTATAATGTTCACGACGCCGCTGACGGCGTCTGCACCATAGACCGCGGACGCCCCACCAGTAATAGTTTCAATTCGCTCGATCAGTCCAGCGGGCATCATGGATACATCTACTGCCGAGGATTGGGCACTCCCAGAAACTCTGCGTCGCCCATCGACCAAAACTAAGCTTCGGTCAAGACCCAGCCCGCGCAGATTTACAAAAGACGCCCCTGCCTCTGGATTGGATAGAGCTCCCGGGCTTGCGTTGGCACTACCTAGGCCCACGCCCATGGACGGCACCGATTTGAGCACATCATAAACATTTGCATATCCTGATTCTTCGATTGATCTTTGACCCACAACATTCACCGGTGTGGACGTTTCGAAACCTGATCTCTGGATACGACTCCCCGTCACCAGGACTTCTTCTAACCCCTCTTGATCTTGATTAGGCTCTGATTGCGCATAAAGATACGGTGAGATACTTGCTATCATCACTGCCACGGCAATGCTGGATAAGAGAATCTTGCTTGGTAGAAAGCCTTGCTCTTTATTGATTACTGATGACATCTGATTTCCCCTTTATAAATTTATACTTATCCTAATTTCTCATAGTTGCGATCTTTTAATCATGATCTGAAACGATTTGGAGATAAACCTCAGCTTTGTGTTATTTTAATGCACAAAGTGTATTTAATGGCTTATAGAGTACATTAGATGTTAAACACCCACTCAATAAGTAAGTAGGTGCTGACGAAGGTCACTGCTATAGCAATAATGTTTAACCAGAAACCCGCCTTGACCATATCAATAAGGCGCATTTTTTCGTAGGTAAAAACGATGGCATTTGGCGGTGTTGCCACCGGCATCATAAACGCCATGGAAGCCGCGATTGTGGCCGGAATGGCAAGCATACGCGGATCCATCTCCATGCCTATCGCAACCGCACCGAGCACCGGTAAAAAGGTGGCCGCCGATGCGGTGTTTGATGTGATTTCCGTTGAAAATACAACAGTTATGACCACTATAAATATCATCAACCAAATATTTACGTCGAAGCCTGTAACCGCCTCTCCTATCCAGACTGACAAGCCGGTATGATCAAAAGCGGCGGCTAGCGCTAGGCCACCACCAAAAAGCAACAACACGCCCCAAGGTAATTCTTTTGTATCCTCCCAATCCAGCACAAATTGTGTTTTCTTCCCCACAATGGGCCATGCAAAAAGCACCATTGCAGCACAAAGAGCAATAGTAGTGTCATTGATTGATAGCCCGGTTAAGGCCGCCACCTGCTGGCGAAACATCCAACCCAACGCCGCGCCCAGAAAAACATAGGCAACGGCTCTTTCGGCCTTAGACATTGACCCCAGCTCGCCTAATTCTTGTTTAATAACAGTCCCGACGTCGCCGATACCAACTTGAGTCGATGGGAATATAACTTTGGTCAGCATAATCCAAGTTATTGGTAGCATGGTAAGGACAATGGGAACACCAAACGTCATCCAAGTGAAAAAATCGATGTTAATGCCATAACTACTGGAGAGAAAACTCGCCAACAAGGCATTGGTAGGCGTTCCGATTAGCGTACCCACTCCGCCGATCGTCGCACTGTAGGCAATACACAGCATCAATGACACACCAAAACGACGCACTATGTTCTCATCAGGCGTTTGTCGAGCCACAAAATCGATTACAGACAGAGCCACCGCATACATCATAATGGTTGTCGATGTGTTGGATATCCACATCGAAAGAAAAGCCGTCGCGATCATAAAACCACCAATCACACGGTCTTGATTACCACCAACTAATGAAATGATCCTAAGTGCAATACGTCTGTGCAGACCCCACTTCTGCATGGCTACAGCAAGCAAAAAACCACCCAGAAACAGAAATATCAATGGGTGGCCGTAATTGCTAGCGACCATTTTCATTTCCCCAATACCAAACAATGGCATCAGCGGAATGGGCAATAGCGCCGTTGCTGGGATGGGGACGGCCTCACTCAACCACCAAACCACCATCCACGACGTTACGGCCACCAAAGTCCATGCTTGCGGCTCCATACCCTTTGGCGATGGCATTATAAGTATCAACATCATGGCAAGTGGGCCAGCGACTAGAGATCCGACGCGAAGATTATAAAGAGGTGGGGTGTGGCTTTTATTATTTTTATTTAAGGCAGATTTCATGGCTCACCATTTAATTGATAACAAACGTTGGGAACATTGTGCTTCTTCCCCCCAACTTGCCACTAATACTCTGACAAGCCTCTAGGAACGTGATCAACTTCGGAGTCTTCACAAATACTTAACTATGTTATATTTCATGCTGCGTAAATTGAATGACTTATCATGGTTACACAGAACACGAATCGTGCGGATACACCTCTCCCAAAAGATCTCAAAGTCTTTCTTACCGTTATTCGACAGCGGAGCTTTGCCGCAGCGGCCGAAGAGCTTGGGCAATCAGCGGCCTATATCAGTAAACGTATTCGAATCCTTGAAGCGACATTAAAAACACGCCTACTGCATCGTACAACACGACGAATCGTTCTCACTGATGATGGAGAGCGTGCGCAGCAATGGGCTATGCGTATCCTCACCGATATTGATGAAATGGTGGACGACCTTACCCAAGCGCAATATGTTCCACGAGGATTGCTGCATATTTGCGGCACCTTCGGGTTTGGTCGGCAGCGTTTAGGACCTGCATTATCGCTGTTCGCAAAGAAACACCCAGAGCTGGAAATCCGTATTGAAGTCTTTGACCGCAGCGTGGATATTATTCAGGAAGGCTTTGATCTCGAAGTCCGCGTTGGACAAGATTTACCCGAACAACATATTTGTAAATTATTAAAAGCCAATCATCGTATCCTCTGCGCATCTCCAGAATACCTCGAAAAAAAGGGTATCCCAGAAACAATCGATGATTTGCAGAACCATAATTGCTTAGTTCTGAAAGAACGAAATTCACCTTTCGGTATCTGGAACTTAACACGCGACGATAAAGATATTTCAGTCTCCATCAGCGGGCCATTATCGACAAACAATGGAGAAATCATTTCGCAATGGGCAACAGAGGGCCATGGTATCGTCTTGAGATCACTATGGGACGTTGAACCCTTATTGGAAACTCGCAAATTGGTCCAAGTACTGCATGACTACACGCAACTAGCCAACATTTGGGCCGTATACCCCACTCGATTATCCAGTTCCGCAAAATTGCGTGTTTGTGTGAATTTCCTCAAGGACTACTTCAATAAAACTTGCTGACCCACTTCGCCTGATTATTGTCAGGCAGCAATTATCACCACCCTCATTTAATTGGTTCCTGATGCAAATAGCATTGCCTTTGTTTTTATGGGGACCGGTGTTTATAAGTGGGCAATACGTTAGCCGCCGATATTGCAGTAGAAGCACTGTTGACGAGTACGTTTGACGAGACGTTGATGTGTGTTTTGAATGAAGAGGCTCGGCTGATTTATCATGGCGCTCTCGACCGTTATTTGTGGGCCACATTTTTTAAAAAACTTTTTTTAGTCTTTACGAGCCGCTTTGGTGGAGGCGGCGGGACTCGGACCCGCGACCTCCGGCGTAACAGGCCACCATACCCCTGCCT
>MDSZ01183301.1_pt1 | contig 19249 bp, 20 predicted proteins | sample 811201 | NCBI WGS metagenome assembly MDSZ01 (sample SAMN05326647, study PRJNA326480) | marine metagenome | isolation source: seawater | place: Indian Ocean: North | collected 2010 | reverse complement strand
AGCGAGCTATTGTGGAGTTATTGGAGTTAAGCCAAGTTTTGGGTCAATTCCAAGAACAGGTGTTCTGAAAACATGCGATACGCTAGATACAATTGGATTTATGACTGGAAATTTTAAGAATTGTCAATCTATTTTAAATTCAATTGCTGTCAAAGGATCAAACTATCCATACAATTTGAATCTAAGTTATGCGAAAAAAGGCAGAGGTTTTGAAGAAATAAAAATAGGTTTCGTGAAAACACATGTATGGAATAATCTCAAAAATTACACAAAAAAAAATATTCTAAACTTCATAGAAAGAATAAGTGAAGAATTAAAAGTTAAAGTTAATTTTATTGGCTGGGATAAGGAACTTTCTAAAATACATAAAATTCATTCTAATATATACCATAAATCTTTATCTTATTATTTTAAAAGGGAAAAAAAAATAGGTCATTCAATATCAAAAGTTATGAAAAAAATTATCAAAGAAGGAGATGCCATAAACAATAATACATATTTAGATGGAATTGATTTCCAAAATAAGCAAATTATTAAAATAGATAACATGTTTGATAATTATGATTTAATAATAAGCCCTGCAACAGTTGGTGAGGCACCAAAAATAAATGAAGAAGAAATAGATGATGCATCATTAATTTGGACATTTCTTCATACTCCATCAATTTTTTTTCCTATGTTTTTGGGACCAAATAACTTGCCATTTGGCTTGCATTTTGTTTGTAAAAGAAAACAAGATTATCGTTTAATAAATACAATAAATTATTTAATTGGAAAAAAAATTTTACCAAATGAAATTAGTCAAGCTAAGATATGAAAAAAAAAGCAGTATTTATAATTTATAGAACAAATGAATTTAAATATTTAAGCTCCACTATTGACACTTTTTATAAAAAAAAAATTCCAATTGAAATTCTATTTTTGTCAAATGAGGACAAAAATAGTTTTAAATATTATTTAGATCCAAAGAGATTGAAATCCTCAATTTTAAAAAAAATAAAAAGAGTATATTTTACAAAATCAATTAAACTACAAAATTATATTATCAAAAATATTAAAAATATATCATTTATTTTTTCTTTGGTTTTTATTAGTGAAAATAGGTTTTTAATTGATAAAAAATTCCTCAACCTGATAAAAAATAAGTGGTGTGTAATTAATCATGGAACAGATAATTTTGCACAATTAAAAGATGAAAAAACTGACTTTGATTATAACCCATTTTTTTTTGCAGATACAAATTATTATTTAAATTTTGGAAAAAAGTGGCTTAAAAAATTTGTAAATAAGAGAACTATTTTTTCAACAAAAAAAATCAAATTTAAAATTGTTGGTAATAGCATGTATTCAAAAAAAATTTTTAAAAAGGATTTTAAATCTAAAAGTGATAGTCTAATATATCTTCCTTATCCTTATTTAAAAGAGAGATATAATGCAGATTTTTCATTTCAAGCAGCCTTTGTGGGGAGATTTATTGATATGTATTATTTTTATAGAAAATATCATAAGGCAAGTATTTTTTATTCAATCTCAAAGCAAATTATTCATATTTTAAGCAATACATATGAAATTTTAAAAAATTTTACATTAATTAAAAAATATTATTATTTTGAAAATGAATATCAAATTGTCAAAACAATAAGTAATTTTTGTAAGAAAAATAATTTAAAATTTGTAATTAAACCAAGACTTAAATTCCCATTCCCCAAATTATATTACAAGTATGCAGATAAAATTATTAATGACGATGAGTCAAAACAGTTCCCCTCATTATTACAACAAGAAATTGCTAAAAGTAAAATTGTAATAGGTCATAATTCATCAGCTATTTATGAAACTGCAATGTTTAAAAAAATTTCAATTAATATAGAAGTTCCTAAAATTGCATTCCACTCGAAATCAAGTAAAGCTTTGTTTACTTTTTTACCAAATTCAGAATGGAACTTTAGTAAAGTTGTTTATAATTTTAAAATTAAAGAATTTTTAGATAAGTTTGATAAGTTGAATATTAAAAATCTCGAGATTGATAATAATCAACATAAAAAATATATATCTAAGTTTTGTGGTATTAGCGAAAATCAAGATACCGGTGAAAAAATTTATAATGAGATGAAAAATTATTTAAAATGAAATTTGCAGTATGTATACTTGTTCATCATAAAGATTGGTTAATACATTCATCTTTAATTTCATTATTACTTCAAAAAACAGATTTAAAATATGATCTTCATTTTATAGTAATCAAGGGAGATGGAAAAAAAATTAACAAAGAAAGTTATAAAATTTATAATCAATTATCAAAACTTCTTAAGCAAAAAAATATACAATTATCTGACTATGACAATAGAACTGTTAAATTAATAAAAAAACTTAATAAAAAATATAAATTTCATTTTGTTGATAATGATCAAGGTCTCGATTCGAGTGCATGGATTAAATTTATAAAAAAAAAAATTTATTTAAAATATGATTATTCCCTTTTTCTAATGGAGGGTTTTCTTTTCACAAGTGAAAACGTTTTGGAAGGAATAAAAAAATTTGTTCAAAATAAAAAGCCAAATTTTATGACATCTGGACATGAAAAAAGAATAATTTTAAAAAAATATTTTTATAAAAATTTTTTGACTGAAGAAAAAGAAATTAAAAGTATGAGCGATTTAGAGTCCAAGTTTTCAAGAAAAATTTTTTTACAATTTTCAAAAGATAAAAAGTTTAAAAATTTAATTTTAAAGTGGCCCAATTATTTAGATAATGATAAAAATAGAAATATCATTGGAAGAACAGAAAACCATTCTACCAAATATAAGTTAACAATTTATAAAAAAATTAAATTATTTCTTAAATCATTAATTTTTAGAGGTAATTTTGTAAACATTAATAATTATAGATTTATAGTGACAGAAGATAGAAGTTTTTTTCAAAATTTTAAAATTGGTTTAAAAAATAAATATAAATTTAAAGATATAGTTTTCCATCATGAAAAATCACCGTATTTTTATGGATGCTCTTGTCAGCACTTGATGTCAAAAGATTATATTAAAAAACTAGAAAAATATTTAAATAAAAATAAAATTAATGAATTATTGAAATTGCCCTTTTTTGCAACTCCATTCGAAATACTTTGGGCAATTTTTCCTTCAATTTTTGGTTATAAAAAATGGTTTTTTAATGGAATACACAGGCCAAGAAAGCATTTTTTAGACTTAAATAGAGATGATGATATTCAAGGGGTTACTAGTTATCTAAATCTATATTTTAGTAAGCATGCGAATTTTGAAATTAAAAATAACAAAATTTTTGTTAATTTAAAAAATAAAAATGATTCAAAACTAAATAAAACTTTAATTAAACTTCAATCATGAAAAATTTATTTAAAGATAAAAATGCAATTGTAATTTTAGGTGGCACATCAATTAAAAAATATTTAAGTTTACTTAGGAATATTCACAAAGAGGAAAATATAATTTTTGCTGAAACAAAATGTATTTCAAAAAAACTTTATGAAAATCAAATTTTTCCTGACTTTATAATATGTCCTTTTTCAGCTAAGTTAAAAGACAATTATTTTCAAAACATTATATATCGTTCATTTTTAAGAAAAGTAAATATTAAATACTTTATAAAAAAAAAATTTCATCATGAGGTAGATAATTTAAAATTGCAATTTGATGAAATTTATGAAGTTTGGAGACCTCAAAAAGGAATTAATAAAAATTTAAAGTATAAAAATAATATTTATTTAAAAAATTCACCATTTGAAAATCTTAATTTTTTTCCAGACTCTAAAATAATATTAAATAAAAGTGATTATTTAGAAAATTTTTCAGATATAAAATTAAAAAATCAAATTATTAATCTTAAATTTATAAAAATTGAAGGAGATCTTAATCAAAAAGATTACTTTGATATAGATTATTCAGATAATACATTTTATTTAAAGGAAAGTAATTTTCTCAATTCCCAAGCGATATGTCATTTTCCGATTTTAAATTATTTAGGATTTAAAAAAATTTTCTTTTTAGGAATGGATATGAACTTTTTTGGCTCTTATGCCTATGATTTTAAAGAAATATTTAAATCAACTTATCATTTATATTTATATTTATTTATTATCAGAAAAACATTAAATGGAAATTTTAAAATGAATTTTCCAATTTATTTGAGACCCAAAGAGGAGTTTAATAATTTAGAAATGATTATACCCTCAGAAAATAATTTTTTTAGAGTTGTTGATCAAAGTAGTTATGTGAAAGTTCCTAAATTGAACGAAATAACAATTGAAGATTTTTTAAAAACTTTAAATTTACAAAATGATAGTAAATATTGAATAGTTGTAATATATAAAGCCTATGAGTCTTGAAAATTTTTTATTTAAAAAAATATCTCTATGGTTTTTCTTTTTAGTGTTAATCCTTTTTTTTATTTTTACAATTTTTTTTGGTTGGATAGTTGTGCATAAAGCAACTGGTGGTAAAAAAGCTGGCTTTATCGGTGATATAGCATATGAAATTTCAAGCATAATTCCGAATTTTATTAAAATTATCAAGGGAGTGAACTCAGATCTTTATCTTAAAATATCAAGATTTGAAAATTTAAATGGTTTGGTTTTGTCAAAAGATAAATCTATTAATAAAAACTTTGATGGGTATATTTTACTATCTAGATATGATGGTAATTTAAATAGATCAGTTGTTGAAATAATTGATATTGATAAAAGAAAAGTAGTTCATACTTTTAAGCCTGATATAGAAAAAATTAATTCTCTTTCTAATCTTGCTAATAATAAAATTAATTTTAAAAGAGATAAAAATTTGCAAAGATATGAAATAACACATCCATATCTGGATAATAATGGAAATCTAATATTTAAAAACGCTTCACCACTTAACAAAGTGGATATTTGTTCGAATTTAATCTGGACATTAGACGGAATTTTTCACCACAGCACAGAGATTGATCATGAAGGTAATTTCTGGGTATTAAATGCTGATATTGAAAATTTAAAAATGAGTGAATTTAATTATGAGGTGATAGATGAAGCTATTACTAAAGTTTCGCCAGATGGTTCAATTATTTATCAAAAATCAATTGCAGAAATATTTATAGAAAATGATTTGGAATATAAAATATCAAAACATTCAGTGTTTGATTATGTAGATCCATTTCATTCAAATGACATACAGCCTGCTCTTAAGGATACAAAATTTTGGAATAAAGGTGATTTATTTATTAGTTTAAGAAATTTTTCAATGATTATGTTATACAGGCCATCTACTAACAAGGTAATATGGTTTAGAGAGGGACCCTGGGTTCATCAACATGACGTTGACATCGTAAATGATAAAGAAATTGCAATATATAATAACAATTTAAATTTAACAAAGAATAAAGTTTTAGATGTAAATAATGTTCTTGTATATAACTTTGAAAATCAAAATATCTCTAACCCATATGAAAAAGGATTTATAAGTAATGATATAAAAACAAAAACAGGCGGGTTAAGTGAAATATTAAATAACGGAGATATTTTTGTTGAGGAAGAAAATTTTGGGCGAGTATTAAGAATGGATAAAAAAGGTAATATTGTATGGCAATATATCAATAGAGCCAATGATGGAAAATTATATCTTGTAAGATGGTCAAGATATTTAGATGAAAATAAATATTCAAAAGTAATACAGAATATAATAAATTCAGAATGTAAATGAAATTAGTTAACATAACATTGATAATAAATATTTTCTTCATTAGTAATGCTTACGCTTATATTGGTCCAGGTATGGCAGCGGGTGCTATAGCTGTAATTTTAGGAATAGTAGGCGCAATACTTGTAGCACTTTTTACAGTACTTTATTATCCAATAAAAAAAACTATTCAAAAGTTAAAAAAAAATAAACAACAAAATCAAGATACAAAAAAAAATTGATTTGGCTTTATTTATTTATATCTTTAATTTTTACAATTGAAATTTTGATTAGATCAAAATTATTAGTAAAATCTAAAAAATTAAAATTTTATTGTTTAAATCTAATTCCAATATTTTTTGACAAAAATAAATCTGATAACGAAAAACAAAAACTATTATTGTATTACTCTTTTAAAATTTTTAAAAATTCGTTTATAATTTTAATTCTATTTTTTATTTCTGTTTTACCTTTTGTACTAATTGATTTATTTATAAATAGATTTAATTATGATTTATTTACATTAATTGTATCTGTAAATGGTACTATTTTAAGTATAATTTTTAGTATTGGATATATTTATTTGAGGAATAAGATTGCAAATTAAAGATTATAATTATTTTTCTAAATTACTTCATAAATTAGTTTTAGGTAATAGATTTATTTTAAATTCTTTATTTGATTTAGATAGTTTTATTCACAGGTCAAAAATAAATTTAGAACAAAAACGTTTCAACAGTCATATTTATATTTCTGGTCTAGCAAGATCTGGAACTACAATTTTACTTAGATCTTTATATGATACAAATAAATTTGCCTCCCTTACATATAATGATATGCCATTTATACTAAGCCCTAATTTATGGTCAAAGATTAATAATACAAGCTCATCAAAAAATTATAAGTATGCATCTCAGAATATAAAAATTAAAATTAAAATAGAAAGTCCAGAGGCATTTGAAGAAGTTTTTTGGAAACTTTTTTCTGGAAAAAAATATAAGTCAAAAGAATTTTTAAATATTATTGATCATAATGAAGAAGTTTTAAAAATATATGAAAAGTTTATTAATCTTATTTTGTTAAGGTATGATAAAGATTTCTATATCTCAAAAAATAATAATAATATTTTAAGGTTAGATTCTATAAGAAAGGTTTTTCCTAATTCCTTAATTATTGTTCCTTATAGAGATCCAATACAGCAATCAATGTCTCTATTAAATCAGCATAAATATTTTTTAGAATTAAATAAAAAGGATAATTTCTCAAAAAAATATATGGATTATTTGGGTCATTATGAGTTTGGAGAAAATCATAAAAAATTTAATTTATCAGAGGAATTATTTAGAGATTACAAATATAGTAATGATCCATTATCTCTAAACTATTGGCTCATTCAATGGGGAAAAGTATATTCTCATGTTTTAAAATTAAATGATCAAAAAAATCTCAAAATTTTATTTTTAGGATATGAAAATTTATGTAGTGATCCAAATTATTATATAGATTATATATTTAAAAAAATAGATGCTGAAGTAATGATTAAAGATAAATTAACATTATCAAAAGCTGCCAATATTGATGCAGAAATAGAGGATGAAAAATTAAGAAAATATATTTATTCAATCTATGAAAAATTAAATAACAGATAGTATCATATGTATATCTTAATTACAGGAGGGGCAGGATATATTGGGAGTAAAGTTGCTTTAGATTTAATTGGTAATGGTAAAAAAGTTATAATTATAGATAATTTATCAACTGGAAATAAAAGTTTAATTCCACAAAAAGCAGTTTTTTTCAATGCAGACATATCAAATAAAAAAATTCTTAGTTTCATTTTTGATAAATATAAGATTGATACAGTATATCATTTTGCTGGATTGATATCAGTACCTGAATCTATCATAAGACCAAATAAATATTTTTTAAATAATTATGAAAAATCTAAAATTTTAATAAATTTGTGTATAGAAAATAAAATTCAAAATTTTATTTATTCATCAACTGCTGGAGTTTATTCAAGTCCTAAAAAAAATTTTTCTATTAAAGAGCAAGGAAGAAAAAATCCAAAACATGTCTATGGAAAATCAAAACTAAAAGTTGAGCAATTCATAGAAAAAAACTCGGGAAAAATGAAATTTATAATTTTAAGATATTTCAATGTAGTGGGAGCAGATTCTAAATTAAGAGTTGGGCAATTAGGAAATAGATTGAGTTTATTCAAAAAATTATCATATTCAATCTTGAAAAGAAAAGTTTTTAAAATTTACGGAACCAATTATAAAACAAAAGACGGTTCAGCTGTCAGAGATTTTATTCATATTGAAGATTTATCAAGAATTCATTTAAAATTACTGTCGTATTTAAAAAAACAAAAGAAAAATAATGTAACTATCTTAAATTGTGGTTATGGCATAGGATATTCAATTTTCGATATAGTAAAATTTGCGAAAAAGAAATATAAGTTTGACTACCAATTTGCAAAAAAAAGAAAAGGTGACTTAGCATATATAGTTGCTAATACAAATAAACTTAAAAAAATATTAAAATGGAAACCAAAGTTTAATTCTATTTCAAAAATGATTGCATCAACTGTTAAATGGGAAAAAAAATTATGAAAAAAAACTCTATAGCAATTTGGTCATGTGCAAGATTAACTAGCGAAAGATGTCCAAAAAAAATGACAAAGAATTTTTGTGGAACATCACTTACAGATATTTTTTTGAAGAAAATGAGAAAATTACAAGATATGGGTGTTAATGTTTTTTTTGGAGGATATGACGAAATTTTCAAAAAAAAATGTAAAAAATATAAAATACCTTTTGTTCAAAGGACAAAAAAATCCTCAGAAAGTGAAAGGGCATCTGAAATATATAATTTTTTAAATGATCAGAAATTTGATTATTTATTGCAAGTTAATGCTTGTATGCCTTTACTTAAAATTGAGACAATCCTTTCGTTTTTAAAAAAATGTGAAAAACTTAAAAAACCTGCTTTTAGTGTTTATGAAATAAATAATTATTTTATGAGTAGTACAAATAAACCATATAATTTTAATACCAAAATGAAGACAATTAATACGAAGTATGTTGATAAAGCAAAAGAGTTTGCTCATTGTTTTTATTTTTTCAAAAGAGAATACTATAAAAAAAATGGATGGTATTGGAATTGGAATGAAGTAAATTACATAAATATGCCAAAATCTATTGAAACGTTTGATATTGATACAAAAGAAGATTTTGAAATAGCAAAATTATTATATAAAAAATTCAATAAAGTTTTATGAAAAAATTTATTGTTCTAGGCGCTGGGCCTTGTGGTTTAGCAACGGCCTTTGGATTAGCAAAAAATAATGTGGAGGTCGATGTATACGAGGGTAGAGACGTAGTCGGTGGACTTGGTGGAAGTGAACAAATTGATGGTATGATTTTTGATTACGGTCCACATATTTACCATACCCATGATCCAGAAATGAAAAGTTTCTGGTTAGAAAATTTTGATGATCTCCTTGTTCAAAAAGAATTTTTTGCAAAAAACCATAAAGATGGAGTGCTTTATGATTATCCATTATCAGAAGAGTCCATTGAAAAATTTCCCGAGGATATAAAGAAAAAAGTTAAAAAAGAATTAAAGCAAATTAATCCAGAAAATGTAATGAGAGCACAAAATTTTAAAGAAGTTGTTACGGCAATTGTTGGACCAACTTTACAATATTTATTTTTTGAAACTTATCCAAAAAAACTATGGGGAATTCCAACCCATGAAATGTCAGCTAAGTGGGCACCTAAAAGAATTGAAATAAGAAAAAAGCATTCTTCATTTTGGTATAACCAATTTTCTGCAGCTGGTAAAAAGGGTTCTGGAGCAATTATGAATAGAATGGCTGATAAAGTCAGAGAAAAAAATTCAATATATTTGAAACATGAGGTCTCAGGGTTTAAATATAAAGATAATAAAATAAATTCTATTGTCTTCAAAAATAAAAAAGAAATATCTATAAAAGATGAAATAATAATTTCCACATTGCCAGTAACAAAAACAGCTGAATTCTTAGGTTATAAAAGTTCTTTGCAATTTAATTCTTATATACTTGCTTATGTCGTAGTAAATCAAAATGAAGTTTTTGCAAAAAATATACATTCAATTTATTTTGCTCATGATGAAAATTATTTTCATAGAGTTTCTGAGCAAAAAAAATATTCTGATTATAATTATCCAAAAAATAAATCTATACTTGTTTTCGAGATTTCTTATAGAACGAAGCCCCATTTAATTAATGAAAAACCTGAAAACTTAGCGAAAGAAGTTTTTAAACAATTTTGTGACATGGGATTTTCCAAAATGAAATATTTTGAAAAAGGGTTTACAAGAGTTTTTCCTTGTATCAATCCAATAATGACCAAGGGCTATGAGCAAGAACTTGCAAAAACTAATTCAGCAATTCATCAAATGCAAAATATTTACTCAGTTGGTGGTGCTGCAGAATTTTCTTATGGTGATATGCAGGTTATGTTTGCCAAAGCTAAAGATACTGTAGATCTGTTTAGTTCAAGTCATTATAAAATAAACAAAAATGTAAAAATATCTAGACCATTTAACTTTAATGAAAAAGTTCAAATTGGTGAAAAAACTGTTGGTCAGAACAATCCATCATTACTTATAGCTGAAATTGGAATTAATCATCAAGGTAGTAATAAAATTTTAATGGAACTTTTGAATGAGGTCAAAAAAAGTGGATGTGATTATGCAAAAATTCAGTCATATGCTCAAGATAGTAGAGTATCTAAAATAGCAAAATCTGCAAAATATGCAGACAAAACATTAGATATGGAAGAAAATATGAGTGAAATGTTTGAGAGATTACGTTTAAGTGATGAACAACATAATGCAGTATTTGACTGGTCTAAAAAAAATAATTTATCATTGATATCTACAGCTTTTGACGAAGCATCTTGCGAAATGTTAATGAAATATAACCCTGATGCTTTTAAAATTGCTTCATTTGATGCGGTAAATTTGCCTTTGATAAAGTATGTAGCGTCTAAAAGAAAACCTATAATTCTCTCTACAGGCATGTGTGGAATGAGTGAAATAGAGGAAGCATTGGATGTAATTGCTAGCCAGGATAATAAAAATGTAGTTTTATTACACTGTGTATCTGTTTATCCGACGGATATTAAGGATGTTAATTTAAAAGCTATTAGCACTATGAAAAAAGCTTTTAAGGTTCCTACTGGATATTCAGATCATACTATTGGAAACACCATATCCAATGCTGCTTTAGCTATGGGAGCAAACGTTGTTGAAAAGCATTTCACATTAAATAAAGATCTGGAAGGAAGTGATCATGCTTTGTCAGCAGATGTTAAAGATTTAAATGATCTTGTCAAAACAAGAGACACGATATTTACTGCAATGGGATCTGGAATTAAAAAAGCCACCATGATTGAAAGTTTAGCAATAAACGCACAAAGAAAAAGTATCTTCTCTAGAATGGAAATAAAAAAGGGTGAAACAATTACTCTTCAAAATGTTACAATTAAAGGTCCAGGCCATGGATTAATGCCAAAATATCTAGACCTAGTGTTAGGAAAAAAAGTTACAAAAAATATAGATGCGGATAGCCCAATCACCTGGGATGAAATTCTTACTTCGTGATAACAAAGTCCATAAATAAGCAAAAAATTTATTTCAATAATAATAAAATATTAACAAGATATTTAAAGAAATTAGACCATATTTATTTATGGATGAAAAAACTTAAATTAGAAAAACCTATTATCTTAGATATAGGAGCAAACATAGGCATGTATTCTATTTGTTACTCAAAATTATTTTATAATTCAAAAATTTTTGCATTTGAGCCAGTTAAAAAAAATTATAAGATTTTAGTTTCAAATGTTAATAAAAATAAACTTAAAAATATACAGACAAAACCTTTTGGATTTTTAGATAAAAAAAAAACTCTTAAAATTGGAATACCAGACTCAAAAATTCATGAAAGATATAAAAATGATATAAATGATGGGTTATTTAGCATATTTGCTAAAAATAAAAAATTTAAAATTAAAGTGAGCACTGTCGATAATTTTGTAAAAAAAAATAAATTTAAACGTATCGATTTTATTAAAATTGATGTTGAAGGCGCAGAGTCTTTAGTTCTAAAAGGTGCAAAAAGAACAATAAGTAAATATAAACCAATAATTCAATTAGAATTTAATATATTAACAGAAATTTTAGGTAAAAAAAAATTAAATTTTTTTAAAAAATTCGCTTTGAGTAATGATTATGAAATTTTTTATTTAGTAAAAAATTACAAATTAAAAAAAAAATTAAAAAATAAAACTGATTTTTTTTCAGATTTAATTTTTATAAATAAGAGAAAAAAATGAATTTAAGTAATATTATTGGTTCAGGTTTTATAGCGAAAGCATTTAAAAAAAAAAAATTCATTGTTTAAAAGAAAAAAGTATTTTTTATATGCAGCTGGTGTTTCTAATTCTAATAATAAAGATTTGGAACTTTTTAAAAAAGATTTTTTAAGGTTAAAAAAAACAAAAAATCAGTTTGGTGATTTAACAATAATTTACATTAGTAGTTGCTCAGTATTAGATTCTTCAAGAAAAAATTCTTTGTATTTGAAAAAAAAAATTAAAAATGAAAATTTTGTAAAAAAAAACTTTAAAAAATTTTTAATTATTAGAATACCAGAAATAATAGGGAAAAATAAAAATAAAAATACATTAATTAATTTTATTTATTATAAAATTTTAAATAATAAAAAATTTGTTTTATTCAAAAATGCAAGAAGAAATTTTATAAAAATTGAAGATGTGGTGGATATATTAACAGAAATAGTTTCAAATAATATTTCTAATAAAATAATTAATATAGCAAGTAATAAAATGACAAGTCCTTCAAAAATTGTAAATATTTTTGAAAAAATTTTAAGAAAAAAAGCAAAATTAATTATTAAAAATAATAAATTTAAAAATTTTAATATTGATATAAGATATGTCAAAAATTTAAAAACTTTTAAAAAAATTAAGTTTAATGACAATTATTTATCTAACAGTTTATGGAATTATATAAATGGAAATATTTAATAAAATTTTTTCTCGTAAAGAATATATTCAGAACCAAATTGATCGATCAAATGACAAATTTGAATATTGTAAAGTAAGTTATTCACATGTTTATGAATGGCACAAAATATTAAAAAATGAAAAAAAGATTAATATTAATGATATTTGTTGTCTTGGTTCTCGAAATGGAAGAGAGGTGGATTTATTTAGAATAATATTTAACAGATTTGTTATTTCAAAATTAGTAAAATTAACAGAAATTAGAAAAAATGGCTGGTCTAATATGCTTAATTTTTTACTTGCTTACAAAAGAAGTAATTTAGAGGAAACCACTAATCAAATAAACGTGCATGGAGTAGAAATTAATCCTTTGGGTGAAAGACAAGATACTTTAATAGGAAGTTTTGACGAGCTACCTATAGACTGGGAAAATAAATATGATTTAATTTATTCAAATTCCTTTGATCAATCTATGGATCCTAAAAAAACTTCTTTAGAATGGAAAAGAATCTTAAAAGAAAACGGTATTATTATATTTTCTTTCTCATATAATAAAAGTCCAACCGAAACTGATCCAGTTGGTGGATTGAAATATGAAGATGTATATAAATTATTTGGAGGAGAGGTAATTTACTATAATAAATATGGTTCAAATTATTCAGATTTAATATTAAAAATTAATAAGTGATCAGCCAAAGAAGATATTATTTAGACAAATATTTTGAGCAAAAAACAAATCTGCTTAAAGGAGATGTTTTAGATATTGGTGGAAAAAAAGATAATAAACGAGGAAGTTTTAAACCGAATAAAAATCTTAAAATTTTTTATTTAAATAATGATGCTAATACTAACCCTGATTTTTATTTAGATGCAAATGATTTTCATCAAAGTATAAATAAAAAGTTTAATTATTTTTTTTTAGCAGAAGTGTTAGAGCATTTAGACAAGCCTACAAGCAGTATCAAATCTTCATACAAAGTATTAAATCCTGGAGGTTTGGGTTTTATCTCTATGCCATTTATGTATAGAAAACATAATGACCCTAAAGATATGCAAAGATGGACGGATACAAAATTAATCACTGTTTTAGAAGATAATGGATTTGATATTTTGGAAATATTACCTATGGGAGGTTTATTTTGTGTGGTGCACGATTTTTGGATGTATAGTGCAATTTCGTCTTCAAAATCAAAATTTTTAAATCTGATAAACAAAATTCTTTTTAAATTATTTTCTCCAATAATTAAATTTATAGACAATAAAACAAAATATTTAGATAAGTACATTACATCGGGATGGTTCGTAATTGTTAAAAAAAAACAAGATTAAGATATATTTTGCAATTAAAAAAAATAATACCTTAAAAGGTGGAGGTTTTAACTTTTTAAATTATTTAGAATTTGAATTGCGAAAAAAAAAATTAGTTTCGAATTCATTGAAAAACTCAAATATTGTTTTATTTAATAGTCATCATAATTTTATAGATATTATTTTTTATAAATTTTTTTTTCCAAATAAAATATTTGTCCATCGTGTAGATGGCCCTATAAGCATGTATACTGAAAGAAATGATTATAGAGATTATTTAGTAAAACTTTTAAATTTTTATGTAGCGGACGCCACTATATTTCAGTCTAATTGGTCATTTAAAAATAATAATTTTAAATCAACTAAAAATTATAAAATCATTAGTAATACTGCTGACAAAAGGTTTTATAAATATACAAAAACAAAAAAAATTCAAAATAGTATTGTTATATCAAGTTGGTCTGATAATTTGAATAAAGGATTTAAGTTTTATTCTTATTTAGATAAAAATATAAATTTTAAAAAATATAAGATTTCATTTATAGGAAATTCACCTGTAAAATTTAAAAATATAAAATCGTATACTCCTAAAAGTTCAAAAGAATTATCAAAAATAATGTTGAAACATAAAATATATTTGACTGGATCAAAAAATGATCCCTGTTCAAATTCATTACTAGAAGCTTTAGCATTAAAACTTCCGTCTATAGTATTTGATAGTGGCGGTCACAAAGAAATCTTAAAAAATAGAGGAGTTTATTTTAAAAATAGAAAAGAGCTAATTTTGAAAATTATAACAATATTTAAAAAATATACTTTTTTTATAAAGAAATTTAACAAAAAAGAAGAAGATATTATTAGCAAATATATAGAATATTTAGGATCAGTTTTAAAACTTTCGATTAAGAAAGAATTTAATATTAAGAAAATAAATTTATTTGTATTGATACGTATTATAATTATATATCTATCAATTAAATTAAAATAAAAAATTGTGAAAGTTGTTATTCTCGCAGGGGGTTTTGGAACTAGAATAGCTGAAGCTAATGGGCCCAAACCAATGGTCAAAATTGGAAATAAACCAATTCTCTTTCATATAATGAACTATTATAAAAAATTTGGATTTGATGATTTTATAGTCGCACTAGGATACAAAGGCAATTTTATTAAAAAAAAACTTAATAAATTTAATTTTAAAGTTCAATTTGTCGATACAGGGTTACATACAATGACAGGTGGACGGATCAAAAGACTAAAAAAATATCTTAAAAATGAGAGATTTATGCTCACTTATGGTGATGGTCTGTCAAACGTAGATTTACATAAACTTTTGAAACAACACATAAGATCAAAAAAAATCGCAACTGTAACAGCAGTAAGACCACCAGCTAGATTTGGTGAAGTCATAATTAAATCAAATAATGTAATTCAATTTAGTGAAAAAATTCAATCAAAAAACAATTGGATTAATGGTGGCTTCTTTGTATTTGAACCTGAATTTTTAAAATTCATCAAAAATGATAAAACATCTCTAGAGTCAGAACCTTTAACAAAAATATCTAAAAAAGGATTGTTGGGTGCGTTTAAACATGAAAAATTTTGGCAATGCATGGATACAATGAAAGATAAAAATTACTTAGAAAAACTTTGGAAAAGAAATCCACCATGGAAATAATTTATTATAAATTATGAAAGATTTTTTTAAAAAAAAAAATATTTTAATTACAGGCCACACAGGATTTAAAGGGTCTTGGTTATCTTTAATGCTGCTATATATGCAGGGTAATGTTTATGGGTATTCTTTAAAACCAAAAAAATTATCTTTATTTAATACCTTAAGACTTGAATCAAAATTAAACGGCAATAAATTTTGTGATATTAGAAATTACAAAGAATTAGAAAAATTTGTTTTAAAAACCAAACCACATATTATTTTCCATTTAGCTGCACAACCTATTGTAAGAGAAGGTTATATCAAACCACACTATACCTGGGATGTAAATGTAAATGGTACTCTTAATTTGTTAAAGATATCAGAAAAATTAAAAAAAAAATGTTCACTGATAGTTATTACAACAGATAAAGTTTATAAAGATTTAGGTAAAAAAAAATATGATGAAAGTTCTGAACTTGGTGGAGATGATCCTTATAGCACTAGTAAAGTAGCGGTTGAAAAACTTATTTTGGAATGGAGAAAAACTAAAACAAACAAAAGAGTAAAAATTTCAGTTGCTAGAGCAGGTAATGTAGTTGGAGGTGGAGATTGGTCAAAAAATAGATTAATTCCAGATTTAGTGAGAGATGTTTCTAAAAAAAGAAAAACATATATTAGAAGACCAAAATCAATTAGACCATGGCAATATGTTTTAAAAGTTCTTGAAGGTTATTTAATTCTTGCAAAAAAAAACTACTTATCTAAAAAAAACCAATTTGAAACATCTTTTAATTTTGGACCACGAGCATCAGAGTGTAAGACTGTTGATAACGTAGTTAAGGAATTCAAGAAAAATTGGGATACTAAAGTTATATATAAATCAAATATAAAAAACTTCATTGAAACAAACTATTTATTTTTAAATTCTAAAAAAGCTAAATCTGAACTAAATTGGTTTTCTTCATATTCTCTAACAGAAACTATTAAAAAAACTTGTAACTGGTATAAAAATTTTTATTTTAATAAAAAAAATATATATAAAATCTCAATTGAAGAGATTAAAAATTGTCTCAAAAAATGAAAATTTTAAAACTAAAAATTTCTGGATGCTATAAAATATTTTTTAAACCAAACAAGGATAAAAGAGGTTTTTTTACTAGAACTTATTGTAAAAAAGAATTTAAAAAATTTAAGATTAATGATCGATGGGTTCAAAATAACTTAAGTTTAAATAAGTATAAAAATACATTGAGAGGCTTACATTTTCAGACTAAGCCTTTTGAGGAGGAAAAGCTGGTGAGGTGTGTTAGAGGATCAGTTATAGACTATATTTTAGATTTAAGAAAAAAATCAAAAACATTTATGAAAATTGTTAAAGTTAAATTGTCTGATAAAAATTTTGCAAGCGTTTATGTACCGCGAGGATGTGCTCATGGTTATATTACGTTAGAAAATAATACGATACTTTCTTATTCTGTAACAAATTTTTACAGTAAAAAAAATGAGAAGACATTTTCATTTTTTGATAAAAGATTAAATATTAAATTTCCAATTAAACCAAAATATATTTCAAAAAAAGATTTTAAAGCAATTAACAAGGTATAATTATGAACTTATTTGTTACAGGTGCATCTGGCTTTGTAGGGACAAATTTATTAAATAATAAAGATTTTTTAAAAAAATTTAAAAAAATTTATTGTCTTACAAGGAAAAAAAAAGTTAAAACCTCCAAAAAAATTATTTGGATAAAAGGAAGTTTAAATTCTAATTTAAATAAATATTTTAAAAAAAGTGATTGTTTATTACATATGGCAGCACATAGCGCAAACAAACCATATGATAATCTTGAGAACTGTATTAAGTGGAACTGTCTAGTTTCAAGAAACCTTATTAAAAATGCATATGAGGCAGGTATAAATAAGTTTTTAATCCTTGGTACTTATTTTGAATATGGTTTTTCTGGACAATTATTTAAGAATAAAAAAGTATCTGTAAAAGATTTTTGTTTACCAATGTCTACTTATGCATTATCTAAATCATTTTTTTTTCAAACATTGTTTTCTTGGTCATTAGGAAAAAATATCTCGATTAAGTACCTTAGATTGCCGCATGTATACGGTGAAGGTGAGTTAAAAAGTAGGCTCTGGCCTCAAATTAAAAATGATAAATTAAATGAAATAGTTTTAGCTAATCCTAAATTTAAAACAAATTTTATAAATATAGAGAAATTTGTGAAAAAACTGATTTATTCAATTGATGCCAAAAAATTTAAAAAAAATACTTTTGAAATAAAAAATATAACTGATAGAGAAATGTTTTTATATCATTTTGCTACGCTTGAAAAAAAAAAATTAAAATCAAAAATTAAAATTTATAAAAGTAAAAACAAAAAAAATTTATTTCAGTTTTTGTTACCAAGACAAGAAAATATTCAAATAAAGATTAAATGAATATAAATAATTTTAATTTTTCATCATTTGTTAATAATATAGAAACGAACGATACCGCGATAGTAATTGCTTCATATCAACCAAATAAAATTTCCTCAGAAATTTTAAGAGTAGCGCTTAGGTCAATTGAAAAAATAAATTTAGAAAATATCTCAGTTTGGATAATCGATGTTGGTTCACCAAAAGAAGATTATTTGGTAAAAAAAAAAGAATTTAGTAAATTTAATTTTTTATACGTTGATTATACACCTGCAACTTGGGATCAAACACCTCTGTTAAGCAAAGTAATTAAGACCTTATTTTTTCAAAAAGCTCCTAGAACTGGAAGCTATGCTAATGCTTGGACTTTAGAATTTGCCCTTGGTTATTTTCATAAAATTAACTATCATCCAAATTTTTTTATGTCTCTTCAATCTGATATAATTTTCACAAATTATAACTCGATTACGGAATTGAGAAAAAAAATACAAAAAAAAGAAAACATAATAGCTGCAGGGTATAGGTCTCAAAAAAATTTAGGGAAAAATTGCGACATAATTCATTCGCTAGCTTGCATGTGGAATTTGAAATTATTTAAAAAATTAAAGCTAAATTTTTACCCAGATTTACCAAATTACGACATAGGAGAAAAGGCAATTGCAGTTGCATTACAAAATGGTTGTGAGATTTTAGGTTATAGAAATTTGAGAACTCAAAAATTATTAACGAATGAAAAAATTGAAAATAAATATTTGTCACTCGGTAATGGTGTTGATGTTTGTGTAAATGATAATTTAGATGTAGTTTTTTTACATTTAGGTAGAGGTATAGAGAAATCAGAAAATACTAATTTTAACTCACAAAAATTTTTACCTCTCGATTGGATCAATTGGTATAAAAAAAATTGTTAAATTGAAAATTTTAATATTAGCAAGGAGAATTAGATCTTATCAGTCAGAGGCTGATGAACATGATTTTTATTTTAACCAAAAAATTTTAGAAAAACTACAAAATGACTTTGAGATAACTTCAATTAAAATAGATGTGATCTTTAATTATCAAAAATATTTAGACTGGAATCCTAATTTT
>MDSZ01137472.1_pt1 | contig 19250 bp, 21 predicted proteins | sample 811201 | NCBI WGS metagenome assembly MDSZ01 (sample SAMN05326647, study PRJNA326480) | marine metagenome | isolation source: seawater | place: Indian Ocean: North | collected 2010 | reverse complement strand
CTTATATATGAAATATCATAATTTATTTTTTGCAGATTAAATTTAAATTCTGGTAAAGTTCTAATACTTTCCCATCTATCAAATAAAATTTGTATTAAATAACCTAACCATATTTTAAGATTTATCTTCCAATAACGATGATCATTTGGAGCACCAGTAATTTTGGCCATATATTTTGAAAATGTGCCAAAATTATATGAAACAAAATTTTTTAATCCGTCATAGTCCTCTACCATTTTTTTTCTATTATCCCAATGATATTTATGAATTGTAAAATTTTTATAATCATCATTGATTGAGTCAGCTAAACACCATGCACCAAGGTAAAAATTATTATTTTTATCCTCTATAGCTGGAGTTATACTTGTAAGTTTGAGATTAAATTCTTTCATATAAATATTAAAAAATTAATTAATTTTAATTACTATTTTCAAATATTTTAAAATAATCACATTTGTAAATATTGTTTTTCAATTTGTTTTATACTTTGAACGTCATAATTAATTTTATTTTTATCTAAATAATTTTTTAATACGTTATGATTAAAAAAATTGGTCTGATTTATTTGAGTAATAATTTTATATAATTTAAATTTCCTTAAAATAAAATTTAAAACTCTTTTAAAGAATGAACGTAATTCAACTTTAATTGTTCCTTGGCCTTTTCTTTGATTTAAATCTTTTGAAAAATTAGAAAGTGCTAATTTAAAAAAGTCAGTAGATTTTTCATAATTTAATTTACAAAAATTATATACAAACTCAGATTTTTCTTTTTCATAGGATTTGCTATTATACCACTTGTAAAATTTAAGCTTTCTATCCCAATTTTGATCTTTAACAGGCGAGTTTTGCAAATTTCTAAACCAGTATAAAACTGGCAGAACCATTATTTTACCCATATAAGCCGTCGTATTTTGTATCCAACATTCATATGTCCCTGAACAAGATGTGTTAGTATAGTCCAATTCATCTAAGAATTTGTTAAATATTCTGGATTGTAAAACCCCATAAATTGAACATGGTACATATTTTGACATATGATCAATTACTCTATTTTTAGGATTTTCTGCAGTAACACTATATCCAATTAATCTAGGATAAACTTCTTTATAAATAACCTCACCTTTTACTGATTTCATAAAGCCTACAGCTATGCCAGAACAAGATACATAATCAGGATTATTATCTAAAAATTTAATACACATTTCTAATGATTTTTTTATAAAAAATTCATCATCAGACATAAACATTGAGTATTTTGTTTTAATTTGACCTTTCATTTGTTCGAACCTAGTAAAAATTCCTTTTTTATTATGAATATAATTCATATTTGGAATTTTTTTTGCAAGATCATTTAAGTACGAATTTATTTCATCAGATCCATCTAATAAAAATATCTGCGAGTCCCAATCTTTTAAATAATCAATCTGATTATTAATAAATTTATGCCTATTTCTTGTTGGTATAATAATAGTCAATTTATCAAGCATAAATATTTATTTTAATTTTTTATTTATTTAATTTAAAAAATTAAATAAATTATTTTTTTTTTTATTAAAAGAAGACTTTGAGAAAAAAATTAAAAGTTTTTTTTTAGCCATTTTTCTAAGAGAGTAAATTGCCAACCAGCATCAATATCGCCACCAAATTCTTTTTCAAAAGGTAAAATTTTATTACCTAGCCACAAAAAAGGTTTTTGATTTCCATTCATTTTTTCAAAGCATTTTGGTTTTAGAATTTGTAATGATAAATCCATAAAATAAGCACTGCCAGCACTATCTCTGTTGCTAGTAATCTTTTTGAAATTGTTTAACTTTATAAATGGTTTGATGCCCTCTTTCTTATGTATTACTTTAGCTCTTATAGGAGTAAACATATCAGCATTTACAACTCCCACACATGAATCAAAATTTTTATTATTTTCCAATTTTTTTATTGCATTCTTTATTAAATAAGAATTTAAAAAAGCTCCATTCGCATAAAGTAAAACATAATATTTAATATTTTCAATACCGCCGACATCTTGTTTTATCTCCTCATGAGCATGTTTCAGAACATCTTCAGTTAAAGTGTTGGGGTTTTGAATTTTTTTTGGTCTCGATATTATTTTTGGATTATATTTTTTAGAAACTTTTTTAATGATAGGACAATCAGTGCTTATATATAAATTATCAATTAAACCAGTCTTTTTTGCTGAAATTAGCGGAAACTCAAAGAGATGTTTTTTGTGAATTTTAAAAATATTTTTTCCAGGAACACCAAAACTTGTTTTTTTTCCAATCATTAAAGCAATTATTTTTTTTTTATTGGTCATAAGTCTTAATTAACATTAATATTAAAAATTTATATCTTTATTTATAATGTCTTCAAATTTAAATTACATTATAAAAATTTTAATAATCAAATTATTTCAAAATTTAAAAATTTAATTTTAAACGAAATATACTAAAATAAACGCTATTCTTATAAGATTTAGATGGTTGAATTAACTTGTATATTTTATATTAAAGTTAAAAAAATTAATTATAAGCAACAAAATTTTTTTGATTTATAATAAACAAAAATAAATAAAAATGAGTTTCAAAAAAAAAATAGGGAAAGAATTACGTAAATACCCGCCTCTTTATAAAATAGCATTATATATTTTAACTATTTTTGATATTTTGATTAGATTAATTAAAAGATTGTTTAAACTTCCTTTCAAATTATTACGTACAAACTTTCTAATTATCAAAAATACATTAACTGGAAAAAGATACATAATAGACCCTGCTGATGCAACATTTTTTGGTGATGGCTTTTGTACTGTACTCCATGTAGGATTTTTAAGTGATAAAAAATTAGATTTTGCATATGAAAAATCTCTTTCGAGTGTTGATCCAAAATATAAGAAGGGCATCCTTCATATAAATCCTAAATGGCGAGCACATATTGTAACTTGGGCAGCTAAACAAGCTTTAAGTCTTGATGGAGATTTTATAGCATGTGGAGTTTATTGGGGTATACTTGAAAAAACAATTTGTGAATACGCAGACTTTGGAAAAATTCAAAACAAAAAATTTTATCTTGTAGATACATGGGGGGATCCTAAAACTAATCACTTAGATCACCAAAAATTTAAATATCCAGATAACAATTTTAAGTTAGTTAAAGAACGTTTCAATGAATATCCCAATGTTAAACTTATTAGAGGCCCTGTTCCAGAAATTCTAAAAGAGTTACCTGTAAATAAAATTTCTTATCTTTCTATTGATATGAATGGATATATTGCTGAACGTGCAACTTTAGAAAAATACTATGATAAAATAGTTCCTGGAGGTATTATTTATTTTGATGATTATGGTTGGAACTATCCTAAGCTTAGAGGTACTGTTGACGAATTCTTTAGTGATAAACCAGAAACCTTGCTTCACTTCCCAAGTGGAAACTCTATAGCCGTTAAACTTTAATAATTGTTTTATTTAATTTAAGAATTTATAACTTCGTTAAATTTACCCTGTTTAATTAATTTGCCTTTTTCAAACTTAAAAATAATATCACAACTTTTTACAGTATTTAAGCGATGAGCAATTAAAATGATAGTCATATCTTTCCTTAAATTTTTTATCGCATCCATTACATGTTGTTCTGTTTCATTATCCAGTGCACTAGTGGCTTCGTCTAAAACCAAAATTTGAGGATTGTTATACAAAGCTCGTGCAATACCAACCCGTTGTCTTTGACCTCCAGATAATTTCACTCCACTTTCTCCAATTTTAGTATGATATTGATCTGGAAGCTCACCTATTACAAAATTATGTAGATTGGCAATTTTTGCAGCTTTTTCTAAAGAATTTTTATTAATATTTTTAGTTTCTACTCCAAATGCAATGTTAGCTGCAATTGTATCATCTACTAAATAAATGTGTTGAGGCACGTAACCAATTAAATTTTGCCATGACCTTACATTTTGATTTGTAATAATTTGTTCATCTATTTCTAAAGTACCTTTCTGAGGTTTAAGCAACCCAAGTAATATATCAACTGTTGTTGTTTTTCCACTTCCTGTTTTTCCAATAAATCCAACTGTTGTCTTAGCTGGTACAATTAAATTTATATTTTTTACAGCAATCTGAGATGAATTAGGATAATTAAAATCCACGTTTCTTAATTTTATTGCATTGCTAAAGAAAAGCTTACTTTTGTTTTCATCTTGATCAATTATTTTAAGATTATTAAGATCTTTATATAATTTGTCTAATGAAGACCCTACAAAAGCTAGTTGAGTTAAAGAGCTGTAAACTTGTTGTAGAGCAGGTAAAAGACGATAACCAGCAAAGACATATAAACTAATAATTGGTAATGCGCTACTAAAGCTGCCTTTTAACACCATCAAATAAATTAATACCAATAGTATGCCACCAAAAGCTATAATCTCTAAAAAGTATCTAGGAATCTGTCTAATAATTTGAGCATAAGAAGAGGTAATAGCGTATTTTTTAGCGGCTTCTGAAAATTTGCTGATACAAATTTCTTCTAATCCTCCAACTTTAACTTCTTTAGCAGCACCAAAAGCCTCATCTATAGCTAAAAATCTTACTTTGTTATTTTTTAATCTCTCTTTTCCAATTCTATTAAGAAACACCCTAAATAATAAAAATATAATTAAATATGAACCACCAAGTGTGACGCTAATGATTAATGCTAATTTTGGATCTGTAAATATTAATAGAAAAATTATAGCAATTACAATCATACTTTTTGCAATTAGTTCGATTAACTGGCTAATACCACTGGCAACAACTACTCCAACCTCTGATAAAATTGTTTTTCCTAAATCAGCACTATGTCTATTTAAAAACCAAGTATATGGTTGTTTTAAATATTTCTCCATCAACCTTCTGCCAATTGTATACTGTCGATTTTGAACAAATTTTACCTGACAAAAAGTTGTTAGGGCTTTAAAAGATAGTGACGTGATTAAAGTTAAGAATACTATTATCCCGAGTAATAAAAAAAATTCGTGATTATCATTAACACCAAATAATTTTGATTTCTCAAACATCTTTTTTAAAATAAAATTTGTTTCAATAATATCTGGATTTACAAGAACTGTTATAAAAGGTAAAATCGAAGCCACACCAATCATATCTAATATTGCCATAATTAATATCATTAAAAACAATAAACCTGCACGCTTTTGTTCTTGTGGAGTGAGTAAGAGAAAAATTTTATGTAAAGTTTCCATTTAGTTATATTAAGAAATTTATTATAATTTAAAAATTTATTTTATTCAAAATCAAAACTTGAATTATATATAAAAGTTGATTTTTGAATTTATAGATTATAAAAACTTCCAATGAAAGTCATTTTGCTTGCTGGTGGACTTGGAACTAGACTATCCGAGGAAACAAAAAAAATTCCAAAACCTCTTGTAAAAATAGGAAAGTATCCGATTTTAGTTCATATAATGAATATTTATAGCCACTATAAATTTAGAAACTTTATTATTTGTGGAGGGTACAAGGTAGAAAAGATTATAAATTTTTTTAAAAGCTTTTTAGATTTTAGGTTAATAAAAAAAGATAATAGACAAACAATTTTTTTTTCAAAAAAAAAACAATGGTATGTTAATATTCAATTCACAGGAATTAAAACCAATACAGGAGGAAGACTTTTAAAACTTAAAAAAATTTTAAAAAATGAAAAAAAATTTTTTTTAACATACGGAGATGGTTTATCGAATATTGATATAAATAAACTTTTAAAATTTCATAATAAAAATAAACTTTTAGCAACTGTAACTGCAGTTAAACCACCAGCAAGATTTGGTGTTCTTCAGATTATTGGAAATGAAGTAAAAAAATTTCAAGAAAAAGTAGATAATAAAAAAACATGGATTAATGGCGGTTTTTTTGTTTTTACAAAAGAAATTTTTAAATATTTAAAAAACAATTCAGACTCTTTGGAACAAAATGTACTAACTAAAATTGTTAAAGACAAAAAAATGAGTGCTTATAAACATGATGATTTTTGGTTACCCATGGACACGCTAAGGGATAAGAACAAATTAAATGAATTATTAAAAAAAAATCCACCCTGGAAATATTTTGATGAAAAGAAATAAAGTTAAAATATTAATTACAGGACATAGTGGTTTTGTCGGTTCTTGGCTTTATTACACGTTAAAAAAAAAACAAATTAATGTTTACGGAATAAGTTTAAAACCCGAAAAAAAATCAAATTTATTTTATAAATTAAAAATATATAAAGACAAAAATTCAAAAATTTTAAATATTTTAAATTATAAATCTCTAAACAATCATGTAAAAAAAATAAAACCTGAGATACTTATTCATCTCGCCGCAGAGTCTTTAGTTATAAAATCAATGCTAAATCCAAATTTGGCATATAATACAAATATTAACGGAACATTAAATATACTTAATTTAATAAAAGATTATAAATTTATTAAAACAGGTATTTTTTTTACAACAGATAAAGTTTATGAAAATAAGAATAATAATAAAAAATTTATAGAAAATGACCCCTTGGGAGGTGATGATCCATACAGTGGCAGTAAATCTGCATCTGAAATAGTAATAAAAAGTTTTACCAAAAGTTTTCTCCAGAGAAAAAAAATTTTAGTTTTAAGGTGTGGAAACATTATTGGAGGTGGTGATAATGGAAATAATAGAATTATCCCCGATATTATAAAATCAATTGAAACAAAAAAAACTTTAAAAATTAGAAACCCAAACTCTACAAGGCCTTGGCAGCATATATTAGATGTAATTTTTATTGTATACTCATTAATTAACAAAATAAAAAATAAGAATTATATTTTTAAAATTTTTAACATATCTTCAAATTCAAAAACAATAAATGTAAAAAAAATAGTTTTAGAATTTAACAAACAATTTAAATTTAATTATAAATTTTCGATTAAGGAAAACTTTGAAAAAAAAAAATTAGAATTAAATAGTCGAAAAATATTAAAAGAATACAAACTTAAGAATAAATTTTCTCCAATACAATCTATTCATCAAGTAATAAAATTTTATATAGAATTACTCAAAAATAAAAAAGAATTTCAAAAGATTGTGGACAAACAAATTAAAGATTATGAGGCAAATTCCAAAAATATATAATTTTTACACTATTAAAGATAAAAGAGGCTTTTTTTCTAAACTTTTATCTGAGATAAACAACAAAAAAATTTTGAAAAATGAAAAAATAGTAGAAGTAAATTATTCCTATAATCTAAATAAAGGCACCATAAGAGGATTTCATTATCAAATAGGAAAATTTAAAGAAAAAAAAATAATTTTCTGCTTAACAGGTAAGATTTTAGATATATCAATAAATGTTGATAAAAAATCGAAAAATTATAATAAAATTTATCAATTTGTATTAGATGAAAAAAATAATAAATTCTTAGTTGTTCCAAAAAATTATGCTCATGGATTTCAGGTACTTAAAAAAAATACAATTCTCATCTATCTTCACACGGCAAAATATTCAAAAAAATATGAGAGATCAATCAATCCTATTGATAATAATTTAAAAAATAAAATAAAGTGGCCATTAAAAATAACAAAAATTTCTAACAAAGATAAATATTCATGAATGCTTGTTTAAGCTGTAAAACATATAATCTTGTAAAGATTCTTGATTTTGGAAAAATTCCTATTTCAAATAATTTTATTAAAGTAAATGAACTAAAGAAAGTGAAGAAGTATCAATTGGGGTTAAATTTTTGTAAAAAATGTTTTTTAATACAAAACAGTAAGTTAATAAATAATAAAAAAATTTTTAATAAAGATTATCTCTATCACAGCTCTTATTCAAAAAGTTGGCTAAAACACGCAAGAGATTTAACTAGTTTTTGTATTAAAAAATATAAATTAAATAAAGAATCTCTAATTTTAGAAATTGCAAGTAATGATGGTTATTTACTTAAAAATTTTAAAAAAAAAAAATATCAATACTATTGGTGTTGAACCAAGCCAAAGTGTAGCCAGGATATCAAAAAAAAAGGGTATAAAAACTTTTATTAATTTTTTTTCCACAGCGTTTGTTAAAAAAATTTCAAAAAAAATCATTCCTGACGTAATTATAGCTTTAAACGTAATGGCTCATACACCAAAGCTCAATGATTTTGTTAATGCACTCTCAATGTTAATGAATAAATCTAATATAAGCATTATTGAGGTTCCTTATGCTATGAAGCTTTTAAAGAGAAAACAAATTGATACAATTTATCATGAACACTACTCTTATTTCACAGTTATTGCTCTTCAGAATATTTTGATCAAATATTCTTTAGAAATATTTGATATAAAGCCAATTAAAACGCACGGTGGAAGTTTAAGAATATTTATCAAAAAAAAATAATAATTCAAATTATAGAAAGTCTTTTTCTGTTTCTAGATTCTTGAATAATGAAAAAAAAATAGGTCTTCAGAATTTGAGCTATTATAAAAACTTTTCAAAGGAAGTTAAAAATATTTTAAAAAATAATAAAGAAAAAGTACTAGAATTATGTAAAAAAAATAATGTTTTAGGATATGGTGCAGCGGCTAAAGCAACTATAATATGTAATTTACTTAATTTAAATGCACGCCATATTAAATTTATAGTTGATCAAAATAAATTTAAACAATCTAGATATATTCCTGGAACAAATATACAGATTTCAAAATATAAAGTCATTAAAGAAACTAACCCAGATTATTTATTAATATTTGTATGGAATATTAAAAAAGAAATTAAGACTTTAATTAATAAAACTTATAAAAAAATAAAATTCATTACATTGGACCCTAATTTTAAGATATTTAATTAAATATATAAAAAATAAATGTGTAAGTTTTTAAAAAAAAATTATAGTAAAAATGTGATTGTAACAGGTGCCACTGGTTTTGTGGGGCAAAACTTAATTCCATTACTTATAAAAAATGAGTATCGAATTATAGCTATAAGCAGAAATAGAAATAAAGCAAAAAAATTCAAATGGTACAAAGATGTTAATTTTATAGAAATGGATATAAAAAAAAATAATAAAAAAATCGAGTTAGATGATTCAACTGGATTGATACATCTAGCTTGGCAAGGACTACCAAACTATAATTCAAAAATTCATAACAAAAATTTAGATTTTAGTTTACAATTTATAGAGTCTCTACTCTCAAGAGGTTTAAATAAAATTTTAATTACAGGTACATGTTTTGAATATGGTATGAAAAATGGTTTAAAAAAATCAAATATGCGAACTTTTCCCCATAATAACTATGGTATAGCTAAAGACTCACTTAGAAAACATGTGCAAAAATTAAAAAAAGACTTTTCTTTTAATTTTCAATGGGCAAGATTATTTTATTTTTATGGAAATGGACAAAACAAAAATTCACTTTTGTCTCAGCTAGACAAAGCAATGAAAAAGGGAGAGAGAAAATTCAATATGAGTTTAGGAATGCAAGTTCGAGATTATCAACACGTGAATAGAGTTGTCAAACAATTGTATAATTTATATTCTAGCAAAAAAGATGGAGTTTTTAATATTTGTAGTGGTAAACCAATTACTGTTAAAGACCTTGTAAAAAAAATTATTAAAAAGAATAGATCTAATATAAAATTAAATCTGGGTTATTATCAATATAATGATTATGAGCCAATGAGGTTTTGGGGACAAAAAGATATATTGGGATAGAGCAAATAAATGAGTGACATAAAAAATTTTAAAAACCAGGTAAAAAAAGAAATACATAAACAAAAAAAAAATAAATTACTTAAGTTTTTTTCAAAAAAATGGATGCAAGAATCTGTTAATTCAAATTATTCTTATCATTTTGAGTGGTTAGGAAGACCAATAATACAATATCCTCAAGACATAATCGCTATGCAACAAATTATATGGAAGACTAAGCCAGACTTAATAATAGAAACTGGAATTGCAAGAGGTGGTTCGTTAATATTTTATGCAAGTATATTAAATCTAATTTCCAATTGTGGAGGACCGAAAAAAGCTAAAGTCATAGGCATAGATATTGATATCAGAAAACACAATAAGAAAGCTATACTATCACACCCAATGTCAAAAAATATAGAAATGGTTGAGGGATCAAGTATTAATAAAGATATTTTTGAAAAGATTAAAAAAAAAGCGTTAAAAGCTAATAAAGTTATGATTTTATTAGATAGTAATCATACTGAAAGCCATGTTTTTAGAGAGTTGGAATTATATGCGCCACTCGTCAGTCTAGGAAGTTATTTAGTTGTATTTGACACTTTAATTGAAAATATGCCAAAAAATTTTTATAAAAATCGCCCATGGTCTAAAGGTAATAATCCAATGACCGCTGTCTCTAAATACTTAAAAAAAATAAAAAAAAATAAAGAGAAGTTTAAATTTGAGTTAGATGAAGAGATAGAAAACAGCTTACTAATATCAGTTTCACCAGGTGGATATTTCAAAAGAATAAAATAAAAAGATTATAAAGAATATAAGACATGTTCATTACATAGTTTAAAATTGAATTTTTTCACTTTTATCAATTTTATTTAGCAAATCCAAACTTTCTCCTAAAGTACAAATATTTTTAAAATTTCTATTAAAAATTTCGGAGTACATTTGTTTAGTTGTTTTAAATTGAGAATATTTTTCCATGCGAAATGTTTTTTTTTTATTTTGATTAAAAATTTTAATTTCAGAGCTTAGTAAATTTAAGTATAGTTGACTTCCATCTTTAAGGCAGAAAATTAAATGTCTTTTAGGAAACTTGTTAAAATATGTTAATTTGATTTTTACAAGTGTATTTTTTTTTACTTTTCCAAATATTAAAGCAATATCTTCAGATTGAAGATTTAGGTTAGATATTCTATTTTTATATATTTTTGAAATTGTAAAATCTTTGAAAAACCAGTTGATATAATCTATTTCGTGACTCATATCTAATAATACTCCGCCTCCCTTTTTGGAATATGCACTATAATTTTTTAAATAATCTGAATCTTTTCTCCATGTAGGTAGGTAACTCGAGGATTCGGCTTCAATAAAAAAAACTTTTTTTAAATTAATTTTTTTTTTTATATATTGTAAACATTTGTGAAATCTTAAATTATAAGCTACAAAAAACTTATTTTTTTTTGGTTTAAAATTATAAAACTTCTCGAATATTGGTTTTTCACAAATTATCGTTTTATTGGAAAATTTTTCTTCAAGAAACTTGCATGTTCTATAATGTTTATAAGTTTCATTTGCAACAACTATTAGATCAGGATCTAGATCATTTATTTTACTTACAAAAATTATTTTATTTTTAGTTTTTATATTTTGTTTAGTTAGGATATTTATTTTTTGTATGTGTTTAAATGAATTTAGTATTTTAGCATGTCTTTTTCCAGCTGAACCATATCCTATAATTAAGATATTCATGGCTATTATGTTATAGGAACTTTTTTTGAATTTGGAAAATCGGTCTGCCATTTTTTTAAAAAAAATTCTATTAATGGACCATATAATCTTGATGAGTTTATATATGTAGGCAAATTTGATTTGTTTTGTAATAATATCGTCTTTAAAATTTTCACCATTTTCATACTAGTGAACTCATTTCTAAAATGTAAAATTTTATTGTTATGCTTTAATTCTATTTTATTTAATTTTTCTTTTATAAAAAAAATTTTATTCTCATTTTTAATGAGAATTTTTAAATTTTTTTGTAAAGCTTTTTTTTTTGATATAAGATACAAATTATTTCTTCCAAACTGTAATTTAATTTCACCTCGATCTAAATCATAAAAACCATACCTTTTTGAAGGAAACCATTTAAATTTTGATCTTTCTTCAATTTTCTCTAATGTTTTATTGGTCAAAAAATTAAATAAATCAACAAAATGAAGACTATTACAGCATATACCCCAACTGTTACCCGTAACTCTCATGGATATTTTTTTGGTTATATTTATTTTTGATTTGATAAACTTATAAATATCCAGGCATCTTCTATCTGTATTTACCCAAACATTCTTTTTTTTATACAAAATTTTATTCAGTTTCCATAACTCTCTAGGACTTTGAGTCAATGGTTTTTCTAAAATTAAACTTTTAAAATTTGTAATTTTTATCAAATTTTTAATTAAATCATATCTATTATTACAAGTGGTAGAAACTATGCACAAATCGACTTTCTTTGGAATTATTTTAAGACTATCTGAATTGTTTATTTTTTTTAAATTTAAATTATAACTTTTCATTAAGACTTTTATTTTTCTATCTACTAAAAAAATTTTAATATTGGGTAGTTTAATTTTATTAATAGCCTCAAAATATCTATAACCAATTGATCCAAAACCAACTATAGCAACTTTAAACATATATTTTCTTGATTAATTCTACTGTTTTGAAATATTTTTTTAAGTTAACAAGTTTATTTTTTTTGTTATTGAGCATTTTAAGAAATTCATTAAATTGATTGAGCAATCCTGGCTTATATTTGATATCAATTTTTGATATATGATGAATAATTCTTTTTCTTTTTCCTTTTATTAGTTTTTCTTGAATCAAATTTTCTAAAGGCTTCATTTCAATACTTTGATTTTTTTGAATAATTTGCACTGACCACGGTCCTGGAGAATTCCAATTACAATGATATAATACCTCATCATTACTAGAAAATTTTAAACTAGTAATATTTTCACTAAACTCATTATCTCTAAATTTCTTGATGTGTTTTTTTTTTTTTAAAATTCCCCTTGCATAAATATTTATATAGTCAATGAGATGTACTGAATTCCAATACATTAAATTTTTATTATAAATTTTTGATTTAGAATTTTGTAGTTCTTGATCTCTAATATATATTAGTCTATTGCCTTTTTCTTTTTTAACTAAATTATTTGCTCTTAAATTACTACTGTAAAATCTTCTATTTAGAGCTACATAAAAGTGTTTATTTTTAATTTTAGAAACAATTTTTTTTGTTTCTTTAAAATTAATACCAACAGGTTTTTCACATAAAATTCTATAATTATTTATATCTAAATTGTTTAAAATAGTTAGAAGGGACTCTTCGTTAACTGCTATAACTAATCCTTTTATATCTTTATCACTTTTTAAATCCTCAATTGACTTATAAAGTTTAGTAATTTTATATTTTTTTTTTAAGAATTTTGATTTTGTTAAAGTTCTTGAATATATACCGTAACAAATTGTTTTACTTTCTGAAAAAACTTTAAGATATTCCTCAGCCATATATCCAGCTCCGATAATGGCTATCTTTAATTTTTTATTCATTAAATTATTGAAAATCCACCATCTATAATTAAGTTTGAACCAGTAATATATGATGATGCAGGCGAAGCTAAGAAGATTACTGAAGCAGGTATTTCATAGGGTTCGCCCATTCTTTTTAAAGGTACTTTTAAATTAAATTTTCTTAAAAACACCTTGTCCTGTTTTTTTTTACTTCCCTTTATATGTCCTTTTATTCCTCCTATGACTAAATTATTCACTCTAATATTATACTTACCATAATAAGATGCCATTTGTTTTGTAAAGTGGAGTATAGAACTTTTAATAATTCCATAAGTCATGTTTTCACTTAAATTTGTATTTTTATAAAGGTTGTCATCTTGAGCCAACAAACCATAAATTGAATTTAATTGAATTATACTACCATAGATTTTATTTTGTTTCATTTGGTCAGCGATACATTTTGCAATCCAAATATAACTATTTAAATGTATCTCAATATTTTTTTTGTACGATTTATAATTTACTTCTTTAAATGTATTTTTTTTCCAATCTTTCGAGATAGGATAAGAGGCGTTGATGAAAACATTAGGGCATTTATTTTTCTTTATATAATTTGAAAAAAATGTTTTAACATTTTTTTCATCTGCACAATTAAAATTCACATATTTTAAGCCAGGTTTGCTTTTATTTTTTATACCAATGTCAAACACTGTAACTTTAGCACCAAAATCTTCTAAAGACTTAACAATTTGAGATCCAATTAAACCACAACCACCTACTATAAAAACTTCATAGCCATTCAGATTAAATAATTCCTTAAAGTTTATTTTCATTTTTTAAAAAAAATTCAACAAGTTTAAAATCAGATAAAGTATCTATATCGATTGACCTTTGGTAAGGCATTTCATAAAAAATTGTTTTTTTGCAAAATGGTCCCTTTTGTGCAAAACACGCTTCTCTCTTCCAAAAATAAATTGATGCATTAAGCTCATAAACATCTGGCGCATCTTGTGTTCTCACGTAAAATTTTTTTGGTTTTATCACCAACTTAAGTGAATTCTTTCCATTTTTTTGAACCATGTTAAAAAAGGGATTTTTTCTAGCTTTATTTCCTGAAATTAACATATCTTGTTTTGAATATTTAAATCTTTTATAGGCATCTCTTATGTCATAAATTTTTCTCAATGGAGAAGTGACATCTAAATCACAAATATAATCAAATTTATAATTGAATTTTTTCTCAGCCTCTAAAATAGCATGTCTTATAACTGGCATTTTTGCTGCTTCATCTTTTGATAGCTCCTTTGGTCTAATAAACCAAGATTGTGCTCCAAATTTAATTGCCATACTCCTTAATTTAGGTGAGTCTGTTGAAAAAACAACTTTATCAAATATTCTTGAAGCTATTGATTGTTTAATAGTGTGATAAATCAATGGTTTTCCAATTAATTTTTTGAAATTCTTATTTTTTAATCTCTTTGATCCAGCTCTCGCACAAATAATACACAAAACTTTCTTTTTATTCACAGTAATTAGCCTTTTTAATAATCATTTCATTTTACAGTAATTTTATAAATCTTTTTTCCTTGAAAACAGAACTGATTTTACCTTAGTTACTTATGTCTTTTATAATCTATTTTGTTTCCTATATCTATCCAATTTTCATAGATAGGATAACAGAATACTTTTTTTTTATTTTTTAATTGTGCTGTTATCAATTCATTCATCATTAATTTTTTACCCTTTTTAATTTGTCTTAAAATTTTTTTATCAAAAACATAAACACCAGCATTTACTAAATGATATGTTTTTGGTTTTTCTATGATGGCTTTAACTTTTTCCTGATTTTCTAAAATCTCTCCATAAGGCATTTCAAAAAATTTATTTTTACCACAAATTGTTATGTCAGCATTTTTTTTTATATGATAATCAACAAGATTATTATAATCAATATCAGATAGTAAATCAGAATTAGCCACAACTAATGGAAACGATGTTTTTTTTATATCTATTAATGATAAAGAACCGGCAGTTCCTAAAAATCTTTTTTCATTAATATAATCAATATTAACTTTTAGTTTCTTACCATTTCCAAGATAATTTTTTATTTTATGCCCAAGATAGTTAACAGAGATGGTAAAATTCTTAAAACCCTGATTTGCAAAAGTTTTTATAATTTTTTCAATAATGGGTACTCCTTTAATTTTTAGAAGAGGTTTTGGATTTTTTTTAGTTAGAGGCATTAATCTAGTACCTTTGCCACCGGCCATTAAAAAAACTGTATTTTGTTTATTTGCATTCAAGTTATTGTTAAATTCAATGTCAATTATTTCTCTTTTTTTATTTACAATAGGAACACAAATAAAATCTTTTTTAAAAGATAATTTGTTACCTTTTTTTTTAAAATATTTTGGTGTTTTAAACATAATTTTTTCAACTGATTGATTTAAATCAATTTTTTTTCTTATTGATCTTCTTAAATCGCCACTTGAAATAGATCCTAGAAGTTTATTATTTTTATTTACTACAAATAATATTTTAATTTTAGATTTTGCAATCTTGGTTATTGCTTCAAATATATTTTGATTTTTATAAATAATTGGAATTTTTTTTTTCAAACTGTGCATTTTTTTAATTTTAAATCACTTCTAAAAAATTTTTTTATTATTTGATTTGGAATTTTTTCAAATTTTTTACTTAATTCATAAGGGTTTTTAAATGTTTTATACTTGTTAAATTTATTCTGAATTTTATTTAATATTTTTTTTTTATCAGCATCTACATCAATTACATTTTTAGGTTTTAATCTAGAATTTTGTCTATCACCCACATTTAAAGTAGGGCAATTAAAAAAAATTGTTTCTTTAATACCACTAGAAGAATTTCCCATACAAAAACCTTTTTTTGTTCTACCGATGTAATAAAGTAAAGAATGATAATTAACACGACCTAAATGTTTAAATATCTTAATATTTTTATTATTTTTTAAACTTAATATTTTATCAATAATATATTGATATCCAGGATCAAAATTTGGGTAAGTTATTATGATTTGATTATTTTTTGATAAAGCTTTTAGAGCTTTAAACACTTCATCAACGTCTTCTCTCTGATCATTTTCATCTTTTACAACTGGATGAAACGTAAATAATATCAGCGGTTTTTTTGGATCAAGAAAAAATTTCTTCTCAATTTCATTTTTATTAAATTTTTGTTTTTTCATTAAATAAAAGGGAGAATAGCCAGTATTAAGACATCGCCATTTTTCTTCCCCTAAATTTAGTATTCGCTTCAAAGAATCTTTATTTGAAGTTAAATGTAAGTTTGAAATTTTTGTAATTGCATGTCTTATGTTGTCATCCAATGCTCCTCCTTCGGTTATATCTCCTCCTTCATAATGGATAATTGGTATTTTTTTTAAATATGTCGAAATTGCAAATGCAAAAGTTTCAAACCTATCACTAGATAAAAAAACTAAATCTACTTTTTTTTTTTTTAAAAATAAATTAACTTTTTTTTGTAATTTATTAAAGTAATCTGAAGTATTATTTAAAGAATTAGTACTTAATGGTAAATCAATTTTTGAATATTTAATTTTATCTTTTTTAATTTCTTTAATTGATGAACCAAATTTTTTTGAAAAGTGAGAGCCTGCAACAACCAATTCAACATTAAAAATTTCATGTTTTATAAAAATTTTTAAAAATGGATAGATAAGACCATACTCTGCTCTATTTGCGGAAAAAAAAACAATGTTTAATTTTCTCATACAAATTAGAAAATATTATTTCTTTTTATTTGAGTATTTTTTTTTATACTTTTTTTTATTTTTTTGCCAAAAAGTGATACATACTTCTCTGCACTAAAATCTCCAGTGCCAGGTCTTCTTACCCATATATTGTCACTATTAAGTGTTTCTCCAGCCTCAATGTCCCTATCGCTAACAACTGATGCAAATGCAAATTCTGCTGTTTTTTTCTCTTTTTTGACTGGTTTTATACCACCTGGTTTTGCATAATGTATCAACTCTACGCCCCTGAGGAGATCTTTCATTTGATTAGAGTTTACTGATGCAGTTATATCTGGTCCCTTTCTTGAACTTTTATCAATAAAATGTTTTTCGATTATAGATGCGCCCATAGCGACTGCTGCAAAAGAAGTATAATTATCCCCCGTATGATCAGATAAACCATACACTATTTTGGGAAAATTTTTTTTAATTTCATTAAGAGCGTTAAGTCTTATTAGATTATGAGGCGTTGGATAAAGGTTAGTTGTATGAAGAATAGCGTACTGAGTTTTATTTTTTTTAAGAATATTTATTGCTTTTTTTATCGAATTCAAATCATTCATTCCTGTGCTAATGATAACTGGTTTTTTAAATGAAGCTATATATTTAACGAGTGGATAATTATTACATTCTCCGCTTCCTATTTTAAATGCTTTTACTTTAAATTTTACCAATCTATCTACAGCAGCCCTTGAAAACGGAGTGCTTAAAAAAATGATCCCTTTTTTTTCAACATACTTTTTTAACTCTAATTCCTCTTTTTCGTCTAAAGAACACTCGTTAATAATATCATAAATATTTTTTTTTGTATGTACGGGTATTATCTTTTTTGCTTCTTCACTCATTTCATCCTCAGGGATATGAGTTTGATGTTTAATCATCTCAGCACCACACTTGATTGCCTCATCTACTATTTTTTTTGCAAAATTTAAATTTCCATTATGATTTATACCTAGCTCAAAAATTACTAATGGTTTAAAATTTGGTCCAATTTTTCTTTTACCAATTTGAATAAATTCACTTTGACCCATTAGATATTATATTTCTGAATATTTTTGTATTTAGATAAGTTTTCTTCTTTTTTAAACCATTCGTAAGTTTCACCTAAAGCTTTCTTAAAACCAGAGTGGTTTAAATATTTTGGCATCCACTTACTGCTACTCACGATTTTTTTATTGGATCCTCTCAAATTATGAACTTCAGCTTTTCCTCTAAATCTATTTTTTGCAACAATTACTTTTGGATTGTGGCCTGTAATTTTTTTCAACGATATAACTACATCTTTTATCTTAAAAGATTTACCAGTGCAGATGTTATAAATTTCGCCTGGTTTACATGATCTTTTAAGTAGACTAATTAATCCTGAAACAGTGTCTTTAACATACACAAAATCTCGACTTGTATTTAAATTACCAACTTTAATAAAATTATTTTTTTCATTAATTATAGCAAATTGTGAAATTATAGTCGGTATCACGGCTCTTAATGATTGTCTTGGCCCAAAAGTATTAAATGGTCTTGCCACAACTACTGGTAAACCAGTTGCTTTATGCATGGATATTGCAAGGTTATCAGCAGCTATTTTAGAAGCTGCATAAGGAGACTCTGAAACAGTAATATTTTTTTCTGTTAATATATTTGATTTCTTAGACAAGTCATTACCATAAACTTCGCTGGAGGACATCTGTATTATCTTTTTAATTTTATTTCTATTTATTGTTGAGGCTCTGAAAATATTTAGTGCCCCCAAAATATTTGTATCAATAAAAGTTTGTGGATTTTTAAATGAGTAAGGAACAGAAATGTTAGCTGCTAGATTAAATACATAATCACAATCTAATAAAGCATCATTCACAGAGTCAAAATCAGTTACATCGCCTCTAACAATTTCTAAATTTTTGTGTGAAAAATTTTCCAGCCAACCCTGAGATTGTGATGAATTATAGCGAATAAATGCTTTTACTTTGTAATTTTTTTTTAGCAGTTCTTCACATAAATGAGATCCAATGAAACCGGCCGCACCTGTAACTAGAACTTTCATATAAATTTTAAGTAAGAAATAATTATTAATACAAAACTATAATGAATAATATAAGTTTTTAATGTTTTTAATTATCAATATAAATTGAAAATTTTTTTCAGTGCATAAATCAAGCCAATTGAGCTATTAGTACTGGTCAGCTACATGCGTTACCGCACTTCCACACCCAGCCTATCAACGTGG
>MDSZ01156055.1_pt1 | contig 19254 bp, 14 predicted proteins | sample 811201 | NCBI WGS metagenome assembly MDSZ01 (sample SAMN05326647, study PRJNA326480) | marine metagenome | isolation source: seawater | place: Indian Ocean: North | collected 2010 | reverse complement strand
GTCCACAAGGTGGAACAGGACCAGCAGGACCCCCGGGACCAACTGGTTCACCCGGTCCAACTGGACCAGATGGTGCAGATAGCACTGTGGCAGGTCCTCCGGGTCCAACAGGTCCGGCAGGAGCTGATAGTACAGTAGCTGGACCACCCGGACCAACAGGACCGGCTAGTACAGTTGCAGGTCCTCCGGGACCAACTGGAAGCCCCGGTGCTGATGGTGATGATGGGGCACAAGGTCCACCCGGACCTCCCGGACCTACAGGTAGTACAGGTGCTAAAGGAGATAAGGGTGATAAAGGTAGCACTGGCTCTCAAGGTCCCAAAGGGGATACTGGTGGTACAGGACCCGCCGGTCCGGCAGGACCAGCAGGACCTACTGGCTCACCGGGGGCAGATGGAGATGACGGTGCAGATGGTTCACCGGGACCACCCGGTCCACCGGGTCCAGCAGGACCTGCGGGACCAGCAGGACCTTCAGGACCAAAAGGAGATACAGGTAAAACAGGTGATGATGGTTCTCCGGGTGGAACAGGACCACAAGGTATAGCAGGACCTCCGGGTCCTCCGGGTCCTTCGGGAGGCGATGGACCTCCGGGACCTCCGGGACCCCCCGGACCGTCTGGAGCTAAAGGAGCCCCCGGACCACCGGGACCACCGGGACCTGCCGGTAAGTCAGATAGAAGACTTAAGACCAATATTGAAAGAATTGGAATTAGTGAAATGAACATTCCTATCTACCTATTCAACTATAAGGATAACTTGAGTACTACTTACAAAGGAGTAATGGCACAAGACTTATTAGAAATGGGATTAAAGGATACTGTAGTGATGGAAGATGATGGTTACTATGCAGTATACTATGATAAGATTGATGTTAATATGGAGGCTGTATGTTAAAAGCAGAATTAGAAAAGTGGAAAGAAGATACAGAAAAAGAGCTTGAATCTATGTTGTCAGAAATTGATGGTAAGTCAATGGGTGATATAAAGATAGAAAATCTCAAATCTGTATGGACTAAAATAATGACTTTACTTGGTAGAGATATACCAAAGGAAAATGAGTAAAGAAGACCTTGCGAGGTCGTACAAGGTTAACCGAATTGATGATAACCTTAGCGTTCACCTTAATGTTAAGTGGCTTATTCAGTTGCTTGTACTTACAGGGACGCTTGTTTATACATACGTTAATATTGAAACACAACTTACTAATCTTACAAGAGAGCTTGAGCTTTTATCAGAGAGAGTTATTAAATTAGAGGCGAAGCACGAAGCAGAAATAAAAGAAATAGAGAAGTGGTATAAACAATCACTTGAACTGAACCCTCTTAAATGGGGACGTAATAAGAAGAAATAAACCGAGGAATGATGGACTTTTTAGCAGTATATTCAGAAGCAGGGATGATAGGCGTAGTCGGAGCTATGTTTGTCTATATGGTATATAGTATGAACAAAAGAGCTTCCGAACAAGCTGAGGCTCTGGAAAAACTCAAAATAGAAAACAGAGGGCAAAGTGAAACACTTGAGAATATGGAAGGGATGGTTATTAAACTTATTGGCAGGTGGAATCAATCAGATGACAAGCTTGATAGAAAGTTTGATGCTATCACTAAAGAAATTAATGACCTTGATAACCAAGTTTCTGAAATAAAAGGAAGTTTGAGTAGAGTAAATGGACACAAATAAACCAATTTCAGATAGTAGTAGCTTAAATATTAGCTTACCTTTTATAATACAAGCAGTAACTTTTATAGTAATGCTTGTTTGGGGTTATAGCCAATTAAATGCAAGAGTTTCCTTTTTAGAATATCAAGTGGCTATGAATGAACAACATATCATTGACCTAGAAGAGGATGCTGAAAAAAATCAAGATGCAGAGATACCTGCTGATATAAAACAAAACCAAAGAATTGATTACCTAGAAAAAGAAGTGGAGAGATTAAGAGACGATGGATAGTTTAAAAGTAACAGGAATGACAACGGGATTAGGCTTTGTATACTGGACTGACTTATTATCCGGAATACTTATGTGCTTAATGTTCGGAATACAGATTTATTATTTGTACTTAAAAACAAAAAAGATAAAGGAGTCGTAAATGGACTTAAAGGGAATGATGATAGAATTAGCTGAAAAACAAGCTGAATCTATGAAAGAAAAAATGATGGATGAATTAGGAAGTGAAGATATGGCTTCCAAAATTGCATCTGCCATTAATAAAAAGATTGACATACCTTTCGTTTCAGAAGATAAAGAACAAATCTTCTTTGAGAAGTGTGTTGATGTAGTAACTGACATTATCGAAGGTATGTTTAAAGGTAAGTAATTGAACTTCGATAAAGCAGTAGAAGTTATCCTTAAGCACGAAGGGGGATATGTTAATGACCCTGTTGACCCGGGAGGGGAGACTAATATGGGCATTAGTAAAAAAGCATATCCCTATCTTAATATTAAGGAGTTGACTAAGAAAGATGCGAAGGACATATACTTTAAAGACTATTGGCTAAAAGGCAAAGTATCCAAAGTACCAGAGGAGTTAAGAATGATTTACTTCGATATGGTAGTTAATATGGGTAGGTCTAGAGCAGTTAAGATATTACAGACAGCAGTTACTGCTAAAGGTATCAAGACTGAAGTTGATGGTGGTATAGGTCCGAAAACAATCAGTAATACCCTTAAATCTGGACTAGAGCCAGATAGACTGCGTAGTTATAGAGTGAAATATTACGCAGATTTAATTGCGAGGAAACCTGCACTGGAAAAGTATTGGTTCGGATGGTATCGAAGAGCGTTAGCGGTCTAGAAATGTACAACAACCTTGAGATAAAGGGCACGAAGAGATGGCGTAAAGACCCACCAAAAGAATGCCCCTATTGTAAGAAACAGGAATGCGTAATAGGTATAGAAGTTTTATGTGCCTACGATGGACCCTTGTTTTGGGAGTGTACAAATTGCGGAGAGAAATTATTAAGGTTTACAAAGAGAACAACAGTGAAGCATTTAAAGAAAACTGAGGGGTTACACATAGACCTAGAGGGGTTAGAAAATATATGCGAACAACCACCAAATTAGATAAAGGCGTAGTTAAACGTGGAATCATTACACCAGACAAACATTTTCCATTACACGATAAACAAGCTATCGATGTTGTCTGCCAAGCGATTCAAATCATTAAACCAGACTTTTACGTTGACCTCGGAGATTCTGGAGAATTTAGTTCAGTATCACACTGGCAATGGAAAAGACGTAAGCGTCCTCCGTTGGAGTATCAGTTGCCGAGAGTATATGAAGACATCGGAGACGTTAATGCGGGTATGGATATTATTGACGAAGCCCTTGATAAGGTTAAATGTAAAGAGAAATATTTCTGCGAAGGGAACCACGAACAATGGCTTAACTCCTTTGCTGAAGAAAACCCCTATTTACAAGGTCTTACGGTCCCAGACGCAATGTTACTTCAACAACGTGGTTTTGAATACTACCCAAATGGAAAGTACCTCAAGCTAGGTCATCTATGGTTTTATCACGGAAATCACTACGGAGGAGTTGCACACGCAAGGAACCACTTATTAAAACTGGGATGCAATATAATTTATGGACATCATCACGATTTACAAATGCACTCAGTAACTCATATAGATGGACCCAAGAGTGCTTGGAGTCTAGGATGTTTAAAGGATATGTCAGATGAAGCTAATGGATGGCTGGGAAACCGTAAAACGAATTGGGCTCACGCTTTTGCTGTGGTCGATTTCTTTGCAGACGGAAATTTTACTGTTCATATTGTTAACATTATTGATGGTCGCACCTCTTTATGGGGAAAGGAGTTAAGAGCTAGAAATGCCTAAGAGTAATTTTGAAATAAAAGACTTTAGTGCAGGTATCATCTGTAATCCAGAAGATGAAAGAGATATACCAACTGATGCCGCTACTTATTCAAAGAATATAGACCCAACAGTAGATGGTGCGTTATCTGGTATAAAGAAAGATAAAGTTTTAAAGGCAACTGGGTTTGAGCTAAATGTTGTGTTAACTGATTGGGACCAAGGTGCTACTCACGCATCTCAATCTCAAGCACCAATAGCATATGACCCACCAACTCAACAAAACTAATGGCAATAACTACAGGAACACCGAACAATAAAAAATACTGTACTTTATCAGGTACTTTTACTGGTACTGTAGTAACCCAGTATTTGTTTAGGATGCAAAATGGTAGTGGCACTACGTTTAAATGGAGAAAAAAAGTAGGCAATGAACCTTGGGGTTCTGATACAACAGTTTCTGACCATAGTGCTAACACAGCATATAGTATAGCTGATGGAATGTCTGTTACATTTACAAGAAGTAGTTTAGGTTCTTATTTAGAAGGAGATAGATGGATATTTACAGTTGCTCCTGACTATAAACTAGCCCCTGCTGATAGTGCCAATGCCTTTGATAGACTTATTCCAATAGATAAGGATGATGACCAGCACTTAATAGCAATAAACTCAAGGTCTGGGGAGACTGCATATATAGAAAACTTTAATACAGATGAACCAAATATTATACAAACAAAGTCTATCCCAGCAAAAGAAACTGGATATGATGATTTTGTTGTTAATAATAAACTGGCTTATGTTGGTGTTGGTAAAAGTTCAGGTTCACAAGTTGTAGGATATGTAAAAAACAACCTATGGGGAATACCTGATGCACAAGAATTTGAAAAGATACAGGAAAAAAGTTATCAAACAGTTTCTGTATCTGCTGTAAGCCATCAGTGTTTTACTGACTTTGTTAAGTTACGAGGCGATGGTTCAAATGAAGAAGCTAATAGTAGGTTAGTAGTTGGATTTAATTACGGTGAAGATGAAAATGCTTTTTTTGTTTGGAATAAACATACTAATAAAGTTTATAAAAGAGGACTACCCGGAACTCCTCTAGCTATTAAAAGATGCCCTTTTATTCAACACGGTAGTACAGCAGGTCAAGTTACCGGTATAGCCATACTTATGAAATCTGTTAATGGTGGGTATATTAATTTTTTTCAGACTTATGAAATAAGTGATGATGGAGTTACGATAACTTTTAAAAAGTCTTTTAACTTAGAAGCACCTCAGCACAATACAGAATTGCCAAAATTTAGTGACTTTTTAATTGTTCCTCGACTTGCTGATTTAACTAGCAATTCAAACGTATATGATTTATGGTTAAGTGCTGGTGATATTAATAGCTCAAAATTAAAAGATGGATATTTATTTAAAGTAGAAAACTTTAAAAACTACAATGAATCAGAACATTCTGGTAGTGATGGTGGTAATATAGAAGCTGGTGATTATATACCTACAAGTCCTAAATCTAGTTACGATGGTGATGTAGCGGCTGATATGTGGGTTAGAAGAGAAATAAACGATGGAGGTAATGAAGAGTCACCAACTAGAAATGACCCATCAGCTATACAAAGAGCTAATTTAAATCTTATTGGATATGACGCCAATGGTGCAGAACCAATGGTTGGCGTAACAGTTAGGTTGCAAAATCTCGATGCTTGGGAAGATATGTCTCAGGATGATTATGGTGGATATTTTGAAGCAAGTGCAAAACCTTTATGGTGGGATGGTAATAAGCATTGGCACTTTAAATGGGTTACTTATTGTGTTCCTAGAGATGCAAGTGGTAGACCAGCTTGTCATATGTTGGTCCATATGAAAGACGATAGTGATTCACTTACTGAACAATTTAATGAAGCCGCTTTTAGTGGTAATAGTATTCCATCACCTGCTAGTAAGCCACATTTTGCAAGAAATAACAGTTTAGAGTCAGGAGATAGAGCTTATTGCTATGGTGATACAACAAGTGGTCGTAGGCTAGGTTGGTACTATATAAAATCTGCCGGAGAAAAGCCTGACTTATTATCAAAAAGAGAAGATACTGGAATGTCATCTTATCAAAGTGCTGATATAGGGCTTTTTCCAACAAATAACCAAGATACTTATACAACATTTGATGGATACTCAAGTGCAACATCAGCATCTTATAATGCCGACCAAGCTGTTACAGATTTACCCAATGTAGAGGGTTCTAATCATTATTTCTTATCTGATAGAGATATTAGGATGCAGGGTATTGCAAACAATACAGCTTTACCATCTCTTACTTATGTTGATTTAATGAGACAAGACGGAATAGGAGACGAACATTATACACAGATACTTGGAGGTCAAACATTGGCAAGTAATAACATAGCTAATGTTGCCCCTTGGTTTAATATAGATACTCCAACAAAACACAACTCTAATAAATGGACTGGAGATGAGGCTGTTAAAAAAGTTTGGTACCAGTGTTCTTTAGTTTATGATGGATTTCAAGAATCAGCTTTAATAGGTTCACCTACTACATTTGCAGATACTGGTAATGCGGCGTTTACTAAAGCATTAACAGTTCCAATAGAAATAGATGAACCTGCTATTAATGGTGATAATGCTAAAATATCCAGAAGAGTTACTGCTGTTGTTTTATACAGAGCAGATGATACTGGTGAAGACCAAAATGAACCAGAAGGTTTATTTAGATATGTAGAAGAAATATCAATAGATAAATTTTATATTGTATCTAATAAGTATACATATTCAGTAGAAGATGATGGAACTAGAGGAGCTTCGTATGAAGCCTTAAATGGTATGCCTGAAACATTAGGCGACCTTGGATTAAGGTATACTTGTAATGCGTCTGTAAACGGCTATATGTTCGCAGGAAACTGCTATCACGGAGAGTTTCCAGATGGAGAGAATTTGTTATTTAGAAGTGAACCCGGTAAATATTCTATTTTTAACTGGTCCCAGAATTTTATACAATTAGACTTTATACCAGTAGCATTAGAAGGATTCTTAGGAAAGCTATATGTTTTTGGAAAGAATCAAATGTGTATTGTAAATCCAGAAACACTTGTTATTGAAGAAAATATTAAGGGGATAGGGTGTTTAGGACCTAAAGCTTTAAAGACTACTTCAAGTGGATTATTCTGGTTTGATTACAATAATATTTACCACTCTTCACCTAAGATAGAAAAGATAGGTACAAGAATATTAGACCAACAAGGTGCATTAGGGCTTGGGCAATTTGGTTGGAATCAGCTTACTAATGCAGAAAAAGATGAAGCTATTGTAGGTTTTGATGCTACAAAGCAAACTATCTTAGTTTTCTTTACTCACGTAGAAGGTAATACTACTCACCATTTAGCTTGGGCTTATTATATACCTCAAAAAAGATTTGACCTCTGGGAAACAGATTATAAAATACTAGATAGTGTAGATGGAGACGATGGTACTCCAATTTTATTAGCTAGTCAAGGCAGAATATTAAAGATGTGTGCTCACGATACAGATAGGAGAGATTGGGAGTGGGTAAGTAAGAAGTTAACTTTTGGAACGGACACGAATTACAAAAAAGCTAGAGTCATAAAAGCTGAAGCAAATTCAAGAAGTGGCACTGATGTTCAATACCAAACAAATGACACTTCAGCATCAACAGCTAAAGATGGTACAGATGTTAGTAATAACTACGGAAACGATTGGAAAGGCAATGCTATTAAGATTGATTCTGCTGATTCAAAAATAAGGTGGTTAAGAGTTAAGTTATCAGGTACTAATGCTAGTAGCACAGATAGAAAAGTTTATTCTTTAGGCGTAATTTATAAACCAAAGAAACCAAAATAATGCCTAGAAAGATACAAAATAGAAAAATTACGAGAGATTCAGGTTCAAGAACTAATTATTTTAGTGACGACATTGTAAGCTCTCCATCAGATATACAAAGAACAATAGATACCATTGCAGACAAAGTAGATTCAGAAACGGGTAGGGTTGAAAAAAGTGATGCAACAACTTCAGAGGGTTCTATAAGAGCAGTGAAAGGAAAAAAGAACTGGTTTCTAGAGATAAAAACTAGTGACGGTTGGATTAGAAGTGCTGAAGAAATAGATAACGTCCCTCTGTTTAAAATCAAGGATAAGAATAGTTGAGATTTTATAAGAGAATCTCTATATTCAATGGAAGAATAAGGTGACATAATGGGCTTTCTAAGTAATTTATTTGGTACGAACCAAAAAAGAAGCGTATCTGGTCTAGGAAGACAGTATGATGACGCTTATAAACCTGCGACTGAAGCGTATAGTGATTTAATGGGTAGAGGACGGGAGATGATGGACCCGAACTCTGCTTTTAACCAAACGCAAAAAGCCAGAATGATGGCACAGGGACAGGATGCGGCGGCAGAATCTGCTCGTATGGCTCAAAGAACGGCGGCTATGTCAGGTGGTGTACCTGCGGCGGCTATGGCGGCTCAAGCAAGAGCATCATCAAACAAAGCACAAGAAGCATCACTTAATGCCTACAATGAATATTTATCAGGAGCTATGTCAGAGGGTACTGGATTATTAAGTGGAGCGGCTAACAACTTAGCAACTATGAACACCAACAAAATGAATGCTATGAATGCACAATCACAAGCTAATGCACAATTAGATAGTCAAGCGGCAGGTGCTACAGCATCACTTATTGGAACAGGACTTGGTATAGCAGGTACAGCTTTAGGTGGTCCAGTAGGTGGAGCTATTGGAAGTATGATAGGTGGATTATTTGGTCAAGAAGGTGGTGGAGTTAGTGAAAAGGGTATAGGCTTAATGGATATGGCTATGATGCCTGATGAAGAAGCTTTAGATAGTGTACAAAATTATCAGCACGGTGGCAATGTTGATGCTAGAGAAAATATAGCTGGATTGCTAGGTAGCTTAAAGAAAGATAAAAAGTCAGGTGATGAAGAATCTGGCAATAAAGAAATGCAAATGCAGATGGCTATGAAGTTATTACCGATGGTAGTAGGTGCACCACCAATGAGTAAAGGTGGAGAAGTTATACCAAAAAGTGACCCACGTCACCCAATACATAGACGAACACAAGCTGATAGAGATAATACTGGTATGATTAGCAGTCTACTAAAAGACTCTATGGATAGCAGAGGTAAAAATGTTACTTCTAATGTAATAGTATCAGAAGGTTTTGAGGGAGACGAGCATTATAGACCAGACCGTCATACAAGTTATCTAATTGATGAGGCTAGAGGTAATAGGGGTAAAAGTATGCTGTACACTAAAGGCTTAGATGGACAGTTAACAAAACATCCTACTGTGTATTCAGGTGGTTTATTATCTGGTGTAAGAAATTTAGCAAGTCAAGCTATGGGAAGCCGTGAAGTTGATAGCTTACCTGCTGGATATTCACCTGAAGAAATGCAAATGGAGTTTAATAAAGATATAAGTAATTTACAAAAAGGTGATTACGTTTACGGACAACAAGGTGGAATGCTATCTCAAGTAAACGGACCTGATGGACCTATGCAAATAGGAACTCGTATGGGAGGTATTCAAATTGGATAAATACTCTCCTTACCCCGGTGATAAAGTACCTGCAATGCTAGAAGAAGGTGAATACGTTTTAAATAGAAACGCTGTTAAAGCTTTAGGTAAAAAGAAATTAGATATTATTAATAAATTACAACATCCAAGGTATCCATTAAAACAAGTAGGTTCTCAACAAATCGCTCAAATGGCTCACGATAATATAAACAAGTTAGCCTTTGCTGAAAAAATAGAACACGGTAATGCTTTTGATAGAACCTTATTTATGCAGACAGGTGGACAAGCTCTTCCTTACGACCCTAGCACATTAAAAACAGTAAGTGTTACTGATAAAGACCAAGACCCCGGTCAAGTTATTCCCGGTACTCAAAAAGTAGTTCAAGAACCAGAGAATATAGATTTAAGGGGACAAGAAGATGCTTTAGGCTTTGGTGGTGACCCAGAACCAGAAAACATAGACCTAAGAGGAAAAGAAGATGAACAGGGTTTTGGAGAAAATCCTGAAGCAGATTTCCAAGATGCTTTATGGGGTGATGATATGGGTGAGTTTGAAAAACAATTAGATAAGCTACCAGAAGAAGTTGACCTTAGAGGTCAGGAAGATAAGTTAGGTTTTGGTGACGATGAAGACATAGCTCTTGATGCAGAAGCAGAAGAAATGGAAAGGACTATGTGGGATGAATATGCTCCTAAAGAAGAAGAAAAGAAACCTGAAGTAGCAAAAGAAGAAGTTAAAGAAGAACCTAAAGAATCTGAAAAGATTATAGCAGAAGCTAAAGGCGAAGCACCAGAAGAAGCGAAAGACTCAAAGGGTTGGATGAGTAAAGCTTGGGATAAGGTAAAAGCTTTTGAAAAGAAATCAAGTGACTATCATCAGAAGAAATGGGATGAACAAGATGCTAGAGATAAAAAGTTTGGCGAAGATGCTAAGGCTTGGATGAAGCAAAGAGGTGAAGATTGGAAAGCAGGTAAAGAAGGTTTTAAAGGACCAGACTTTGACAAGGTATTAAGTGGTGAAGCTGAAGGTACTGGAGCACAGAAGTGGGGTAAAGCGGCAATGATGGGTAGTGAAATCTTTAAAGATTTAGCGGCTTTACAAGGCTTTGGTAAAGGTGGAGACTATGCAAAGTTTAAGAAACAAAAACAACTAGAAGCAGTTAAAGCAAAATCAGATAAACCAAATGTTGAAGAAAAATCAGAAGTCCCAACAACAAAACCAACTGCCGCCGAGATTGCAGAAAAAGCAAAAATAAATGAAGTAGGTGCTGAGAATTATGATGATGCTATAACCAAGGCTAAGTTAATGGAAGAAGCTGGAATAAAAGTTCCAAGTACATTAACAGAAGCAGTAGAAGACCAAGACCTAAATTTTATAGGACCTAGATTACCGGGTGGTATAACTGGAATGGGTAACCAAAGAGGTGGTTATATTAGCTTACACGGTTGGATAGCACAATCACTGAGGAATATGTAATGAGTGAAATAAAACAACTTAATTTACCAGTAGTTCAATATGACCCTATGAGAGGGTTACCTAAGCAACAAAGCTTAGCAGACAATCTTCGTCAGGTTCAAGAAAGAAAGCTCAGAAACAAGATGGGTGAGTATCAAGTTCAAAAGATGAAGAGGGATAATGAACAATACTTAATAAATAAAAGAGCTGAAAACTTTATGTTTTCTAATTACCCCAGTAGTAAACCTAAAGGTGATTTTACAACAGCTTTTCAAAACAGAAAATTTGGACCCGGTAGTAGAGAAGTTCTTTTAAAAGAGTGGAAAGAAAATGTTGGCGGGAACTTCGGAGCATTTCAACAATGGTACGATGCAGGTAAGAAAGCTGAAGACCAAGCTCTGTTTAAATCATTTGATAGAAATCCAGCTAAGTATAAAAGTGACAAAGCTTATAAGAAGGCTATATCTGATTGGATGAATGGTATGCCTGAAGCAGAACAACAACAGATATTAAATGACGCACCCCCTGAAGTTAGAGCTATACTTAATGAAAATTGGGACGCCGCCAATGAGAAATGGTATGAGAAGCTAGAAAGAAATCTAGGGATGGGAGATGAAGATAAAGACGATGATAGCTGGTTACCAGAAGCGGCGTTAGTAGGTTTAGGTGGTGTAGGTTTAGGTATACTAGGTGCTAAAGGAAAAGTTGTAAAAAAAGCAGTAGACCTTGTTACTAAATCTGGAAGCCTTAAAGGAAGAGCTCTTAAAAATGTAGATGAACTTACTAAAGGCAGTAAGATTGAAAAAGAGATTGCTGAAAAAGGTATTAATAGAGCTAGTGATTATAGAAAGTTTAGAGCATCTCAAGAGATTCCACATAAAGCTTTTGAAACATTAGATAGAGATTTAGCTAAGCTAGTTCAAGACGGAGGAATGAATAGGTCTGATGCTAAGAAATTTAAAGCTGTTATAAATCAATTAGTAAAAAGCGGTAAAGAAGTTAATGCTGAATCTATTGGCAATGCCTTAAAGCAAGGTGGTAGAGAGAAGTATGGAAGCCTAATGAAATCACTTAATTCATATAATAAGTCTTCTATAGGTCCTATTAGAACTACAGGTCTTTTAAGGGGAATGGGTTATGGTTTAGGAACTAGTATTGCTGTCAATCAAGGTCTTCAAGCGATGGGAATGGATGAAGAGAAGGCTGGTGCTTGGGGTAATGCTATGGGTGCTTTACCAATAGCTACTAACCCAGCAGGTATGTATCAAGCTATACAAAAACTTGCAGATAAAAAAGGCAGAGGCTACATAATGAAAAAGATTGCCGCCAAAGGTGGCGTAAAGCTACTAAGTTCTTTAGCCGCTAAAACAGTTTTAGGAGCAACGGGATGGGGTGCAGTTCCAGCCGCCGCTTTATTAACATACGATTTATATACCATATACGACTTATTAAAAGACGAAATGGAAGATTAATAGGGGAGTTCAATGGCTGACCCGAAAGAATGGTCTCCCAAGTTTGACGAAGAACAAATTAGGGGCGTCATAGACCAATATGTAAGGTATCCTGAATTATTTAATGACAGAGATGATGATATACAAGCGTTAGAAGACCACGCTCATTATTACCGTATACCATTCGCCCGTAACAAAGAACACCAAGAAGCATTTGTATCCCGAACACTAAAACAATTTGGTCAAGGATGGACAGAGGGTTTTACAACTCTTCCTCCACCAAAGTTTGGTATAGGTCGTGAACCAGAAGATACTTGGGAAGGAATTGCACACAATCTAGGACATCTTAGTGGATTTGTAGGGTATTTACCCGGTGGAAAAACACTTAGAAAGCTAGGGTTCTTAAAAACATATTCAAGAATAGCCGATGGGATAAGGGGTAAATCTGCTCCTATGTTGGCGGCTAACGCAATCCAGAAAAGAGTTAATAATAGTATAGAGCCTATACTAAAAGATTTACCTGACTGGGCTACAAGTGGAATAGTTCCTGATATGGCTAGTGGAGCTTTTCATTTGGGTACAGCTAGTGCTATATCTAGTTGGACACACGGAGTAGATGAGATGTTTCACGCCGCAGGTTTTGGAGCCGTTGCTGGTGGTGCTTTTAGAGGTATTGGTAATCTGAAAGGATTTGGTGAAAGAATTTCAGCAGGTCAATTAAAGCCAAATGGTAGTCCAGATTTTAGCAAGATAAGTGCCGGTCAAAAGTTTGATTTAGCTATGAGAACAACTGCTGGTATGGCTTTCCAAGGATTGCCCTCTACGTTGCAAGGTGCAACAACAGAAGAACAGGTATACCAATATGCTATGGGGGCTTTCTTTGGCTTTAAAGAAATACCTTATCAAACTAGAACAAGTAGAGAGTTTTTAGCAGAGTCTATAAAAGAAAAGTATGGACCAGACCCAGAGCTAAGTCCTAAATGGGATACACTTACTAAAGAAATGAAGGAGATTGTTAGAAAAGATTTCCAAGAAACTTTCCAATATAGTGCAGATGGTCCCAGTGAAACATCACACGTCTTATTTGATATATTAAGTAATAGAGGAATGAATTTAAAGCAGATAGAAGATATTGCTGAACAATATAGAGGTGCTTATGAAGTGGACCCTGTTACTGGTGAAGTAAACCAAAAGACTTTATCCCCTAAAGAAGTAAGAGAATATAAAGAAGCATATATGAAAGACCCGAGGTTTGAAGACCCTCAAGATTTAGATATGCACATCGCTGAAATACAAGAAGTACCCGGTAGGCTTATGGGTAAGAATGGATATATAGACCAAGTATATCCTCAAATATCAACAGTAGAAAGAATTGATAGGAGTAATGCAATATGGAAAAAATGGAGAAGTTTACAAAATGAAGATGCGAAACCAATCCCGGGAGCAGAGCAAAAAATCATTAACTTTATTGAAAACTCGTATCAACAAGTCCTCACTGAAAGCGAAAAAGGTTGGTGGAGACGCTGGGCTGAAACGAATAGGAAACAAAAATGGGTTGAACAAATCGAAGTCGCTGATGGGAAAGTCCGTGTACTTGAAGAGAAGACTAATAAATTGGGCAACACGAAGAATCTTTCGCAAGAGCCACTCATCATCGAAGAAGGTTATAGAAACGAATACGAAAGAGTTAACAGAGGTAAAAAACTCCCGCCCGAAGACCAGTTCTTTAGGGTATTAGACCATATTATATACGGAAACAAAGAATACGATTTATCTAGAGCACAAAGAGGTATTTCTCAACAGAAGATGGTTGAGATTAGAAAGAGATTAGATAAAGCTGAACTAGAAAGATTAGACTGGGACCAGCTAAAAGAAATGGCTGATGGTGAAGCCGCTAGGCATATGAAAAAGGTTCGTAAAGCTGTTGCAGAAAAGATGTGGGAAGATGGTTACTACTATTATGGTGGTAAAGGTGATAATAAAAAGATGTATTTTATTAAGCAACATCCATCTCTAGTAAAGAACAGAGGTATTTATAAAACTGTTCTCAAGAATATGGCTCAGGTTATGAGAAAGAAGGGAGTAACTGACTTTAGAAGAAAGTATACTAAAGACAAGAATGATTGGATGGAGACTTATGGTCATATTAAAGACGCTAGTAAGATGTATGATAAAATATATGCCTCTAATATACTTTATGATTTAACTATGAATGGCTTTAGTGTAAGGGTTAAAGATTTAAAAAAGGGATTAGAAACTGTATTAAACGATAAAGAGTTTATTAATGACCCTAAAGCTTTTAACAAGAGACAGCAAATCTGGTTTAATTCTGGATTATCAGCTAATGAAAGACCTGTAATTGATTACATAAGAAATAATTCTGTTAATAGAGACATTTCTATTACGGACCCTAACTTTAAAGTAGGTCTTTTCTCTGAAGCAGATGGTAGGAAAGTAAAATTAACAGATGGTGCTGAAAAGTATGCTGAAATATCTGATGGAGCTATCATAGCTAGAGAGGAAGTTGTGGATGCACTTAATATAGATAAAGGATTACCAACGTCTGGAAAGATGAATAAATCTTTTATTGTAGCTCCTGACCCTAAGTTAGGTGCTTTATTAGGTAAGTATGCTATACATATAGCTAGTCCAGAACTTCAAAGATATATGGAAACCAATGGTATTCATATGTTAATGCCTAAATCTGCTGTTAAACAGACTGGTAAAAGATTAGATATGATGGGTGAATTATATATTTCACCTGATTTTCAGGATAAGAAGTTTGATATAGAATTTAATGGTCAGTTGTTTGATGTTCCTGTAAGAAGTTTTAGAACCATTATGTCTGAAATTACTAGTGAAAAGTTTTTAAAGAGACAACAAGTACCAAAACAGATGTATTCCGTATTGAGCCAATATGGACATAAATCTATTGACCCCAAGGTTATTGCCGATATGTTTGAAACTCTCTCTGGTAGGGCTGTTAACGGCACTGAAGAGGGTATGGAGATGCTTAGAGAACATATGTCTAAGCCTACAGAAAAAACTACCAAAGATATTGTAGAAAATTTAGACCAAATACCACTTAGAGAAACATTTAATATACTTAGAGATGCTAAGCAAGAAGGGTTGGCTCAAAAGATTTATGAAAAGATTTTAAAAGTAAATGCTGAGGTTACTGAAAACCTAGCGGCAGAAGGTGAAATACCAAGAGAACAAGAACTTCAGATAAAAAAACAGAATGCAGATTATGAAGGTGTAATAGAACGTATGGGTAAGTTATTCCCAGATGGTTCAATAGGAGCGTATCTCCATAAGTTTTCTCGTGATTATCGGATGCAAGCCCTGCGTAATTATGTAGTTAATAGATTAACAAGACCTCAAGTTGATAATAGTGCATCATCAAGAATGAGACCTTGGGAAGTTGGATTGCAATTACCCAACAAGAAAACAGAAGTATTGTCCAGAAAAGAAGGTCAAGATGTATTCTTTTTAGATGATGGGTTTAAAGAGTTAAGAATTAAGGATGAAATCTTCGGCAAGGATAGGATGACACTTGGTAAACTTTGGGATATAGTTCAAAATAACTATAAAGGTTATGAAAATTTCCAAGGTCAGATTAACGATATACTTACTGCTGTTGTTATGCGTGTTCCTATGGATTCAATAAGTGGTGCACACGGACTAAAGTTTGGTGGGTTTACTGGTATAAAAGGTATGGGTTCTTTATTACATCCCAGAACTATGAGAGCTCTAGGTGGTGCTGATTTAGATGGAGATAAGGCAACTATATTCTTTGGTGGTGAGTCTAATGGCTTTAAAAAATCCTGGCGTAAGATGTATGAAGGCTCTAAAGATGAGTATCTAAAAGATGGTGGCACTAGAGAAGCTCATAATAAAAATGAAATAGACCCTGTAACTGGAGAAGTTTATGCAGAGCAACTTGCTAAAAGGGACCCAGCATTAGAGATGGACCAGAAACACCCAGCGTCACAATATTCCCCTTTTTGGAGAGAGTATATGTCTAAAGGTGCTTATGAAGGTAGGGATATGCTAGGTGTAGCTGTTACTAGAAGAATGGCTATACTTGGTGCTTATAATTCTATTAGAGGGATGACATCTCCTGAAGGAAGACATTCAGAAAAGATAGTGTTACATTATGATGAAGGTGGTAAAAGAAAATCTGTAGAGGATGAAATTATACTTACTAAAGATAAGTATAGCGTTCCTTATATGGCTAAGAACAGAGCTGGTGAATGGGTTAAGCGTAGAATTATATTTCAAGCTAAGAAATCAGAAAAAGATTTACAAAGGTTTAGAGAAATGGCTAGGGCGGCGATTGCTCTAGGTTCTGACCCTATGGATGAAGCTGGTCTAAAAGGTGAAAAGTTTGAACCTAAGATGTTAGATGCTTTATTTGAGTATAAGATTTATGATGTAGTTGGTAAGAATAGACTTGAACCAAACAAGCAGGAAATGAAATTGATGGGTCAAGGTTATCGTGATTATCTAAAACAAAAAAGTTTACATAAGAAATTTCTACACGTTAATAGCGTTCTTTATGGAAGAAACCATATGGAAGGCAGAAGACATAGCTTTGCAGAAATACAAGCTGGAGCTAGAGTATTAGATTTTCTACCAAAAGAATCTAAGAATACATTTTTACCTCAATTAGCTGATAGGATTAAAGAACTTAACTGGTCTGATAGTATGTTTAAACACGTTAATGGGGATGTATTAAATAGAATATACTTTGAACATAAAGACTTAGTAAGAGATAGTGAATGGCTTAAAGATGCTATGGGACGCAGTACTCTAAAGACTGAAATGGGTGATTTCATACAAAAAGTTTTAGATGCTGAGTTATGGACTAGAGCTGGGCGTCAAAGAATAGGTGAGTTTAAAAAGACATTTGATGAGTGGATGCAAGATGGTGTTATTAAAATACCTTGGAACTACAGAGAAGCTGATTTTACTAGAGAAAGTGTTAGGTTAAACTTCCTTGAGAATGTAAATCTTAAAGCAGAAGATTTTCTTACTAATGATTTAAGTGATATGGCATCATTAAAAAGCATATCAGATGTTGCAAGAGGTATGGACCCTAGAAGAATATCAGATATACATTCTAAAGTTGATGAGATAAAATCTAAAACAGTATATATGGCAAGGAAACGTAGGGAAATGGATGAAGCCTTACGCAAAATGGCTGACTTGGAACACGTAAAGCTTGTAGGAGATGAAGGTCATAATGCTTTTAAAGAGATTCCAATCAAAAGAAACCTTAATTCACAACTTAAAAAAGCCCGTGATGAGTTTGGTTTTAATGATAAAGCTAGTGCAATGAATGATAGAGTTGCAACGGATGCTTTAATAAGAAGATATAAAAAGAATTTATCCCAGCAGGAAAAAGATTTATTTGATATGCTTTACATAGGCACTTTTAGCAAGGGTAATAGAAAAATGCTAGAAAGAATGCAGAAGATGGAGAAGGCTATGCAAGGCATAGAGGACCCTGAAGTAAGATTAGCATTCGAGCAATTAAAAAGGAATGCAATGAATACCTCCTTAATAAGAGAAGGAGTTAATAGTAAGGAGATTAGTGATGCCAATTTAAAGAAGTACTTTAGCAACTTTAATCAGTTAATTAAAAAGACTAGAGCCGAGTTGAATGATAGTCAAAAAGAATTATTAATGCGTGAAGCTGATGGTAAAGAACCTATTACTAAGTTTATGGACAATGAAGGTAATGAAATTAAAGGTGAGTTTATTGACGCTAATCAAATTGGTGAGAAAGATATAAAATACCTTGATGAAATCAGACCATTTACTAGATTATATGAAGGTAAGGTTAGGGACCCTGAACTACGGAGATTGTATGATAGTCTTACTGAACACCTCGAACACTATCATAATATTGATAATATTAATCTAAATGGTTTCTTTAGAGGGATATTTAAAAAGAATATTAATGAAGCTACAAAGCTAGACTTACAACAACTTGATAGAATATTTAAAGATATGCGTGATGGTACTTGGTGGCGTAAAACTATGGACTGGATGACTGGTAAAGATAAGAATCCTCAAATTAAGAGAGCTTATTATTGGATGTTCCCTAAAGCCGTTGATAGAGATTTAATGCGTAACCCAGCTATGATGGAATGGGTTGAAGATGTTGGTCCATATAAAGACCACTTAGGAAATACTTTTGAAAATGCCAGAACCGTAAGACCTACGTCAGTCATTGGGACCATACAACAACTTGCTCATAGAACGCAAGAACTTTCTATGCAAAAGTATGAAGAAGAATCTGCTAGATGGAGAGATGAACTTAGACCATATGTTTCAGCTCTTAAAGATGGTGACATCTTATTTGAAATAGCAGTGGCTAAGAGGGAAATGAGATATGTTAAGGACAAGTTAAGAAAGAAATATAAAGATAGCTCAAGTGACTATACTTCAAAAGAAATGCCTTATGTAGAGAATTGGAATAAGGTTAAAAAAGAATATGAAGCATTAAAGAATAAGAATTATATCATCCCTCTTAAAGAAGGTAATATACAAAAGACAGGCGAACAGGTAATAAACTCTATTGACAACTTAATAACTATAAACAATAGAAGAACACGAGATTGGTTAACGGGTAAATCTGAACACGTAAATAAGTGGTTAGACATATCCCAGAATAGCTCTGGAGAAATTACTTGGAAGGGTGTTGATAGATTAAGAAAAGAATTTCATAAGTATATTATGAAGACTGTACAAGAACAGAAGTCTATACCTATTGAAGAAATAGGTGTTGATGGAATGAGACAAATTGTTAAGAGAATACAGATTAGTCAGGTTCCTAATAGATTACGCACTTGGGAGAGATTAAAAGAACTTAGAAAAAGTTTAGAGGTAACTCCATTTGATGAAACAGGAGATTTAGGTGCTGATTATTATTTTCCTCATATGTCTTTT
>MDSZ01184686.1_pt1 | contig 19256 bp, 16 predicted proteins | sample 811201 | NCBI WGS metagenome assembly MDSZ01 (sample SAMN05326647, study PRJNA326480) | marine metagenome | isolation source: seawater | place: Indian Ocean: North | collected 2010 | reverse complement strand
CTTGACTTAATGCTTGTTCCATAATTTCAAATGTTATACCTGTTATTTTTATATCCATTTGAAGTGAAGTAATTCCATTTTTTGTGCCAGCTACTTTAAAATCCATATCTCCTAAGTGGTCTTCATCTCCTAAAATATCTGAGAGCACAGAGAAATCGTCGCCCTCTTTTATTAACCCCATTGCAATGCCTGCTACTGGTTCTTTTATTGGAACTCCCGCATCCATAAGTGATAATGAAGTTCCGCAAACTGTTGCCATTGAAGAGGATCCATTGGATTCTGTAATTTCTGAAACTACTCTCAATGTGTATGGAAAATTTTCTTTAGTTGGTAAAGACGAATTTATAGCTCTCCATGCAAGTTTACCGTGTCCAATTTCTCTTCTACCTGTCCCTATTCTTCCACATTCACCAACAGAGAAAGGCGGAAAATTGTAGTGAAGCATAAAATTTGATCTTTGCATTCCTTCCAAGCTTTCTAGCCTTTGTTCGTCATCAGTCATCCCTAACGTTGTTACTACGAGAGCTTGTGTTTCTCCTCTAGTAAAAAGTGCAGATCCATGAGTTCTAGGTAAAACTCCAACTTCGCATTTAATTTGTCTTACGTCTGCTAAACCTCTGCCATCTATTCTTTTCTTTTCTTTTAAAATTGCAGTTCTCACAATATCTTTCTCCAAAGACTTTAATTGAGACATAGCTTGGTTTTCTGTCACTGCTTCGTCTTCAGCAAACATATTTTTACATTGAGTTTCTATTTCAGAAATCGCTGTAGATCTTTTTTTCTTGTCTATTTCTTTAAATGCGCTTCTTAATCCTTTTTCAAATTTTCCAGCAATCTTTTTTTTGATTTCGGAATGATCAATTTCCTCTATTTCCCATTTAGGTTTACCAGCTTTTTTTGCCAATTTTTCAATAGCTGTAATTATCGGTATGAATTTATCATGACCAAATTTTACAGCATCTAACATAACTTTTTCAGATAACCCTGATGTCTCAGACTCAACCATTAAAACAGCATCTTTAGTTCCAGCTACTACTAAATCTAACTCGGAGTCTTTTAATTCATCTACAGAAGGGTTTAGTAAATATTTTCCATCTTTATATCCAACTCTGCTCGCTGCTATAGGTCCCAAGAATGGTAATCCTGATATAGATAAAGCCGCTGAAGAGGCTATAATTGACAAAATATCTGGTTGATTTTCACTGTCATAAGATAAAACCGTCGGGAGCACTTGCACCTCATTCATAAATCCTGATGGAAATAATGGTCTAATCGGTCTATCTATTAATCTTGAAATTAAAGTTTCAGCTTCAGTGGGCCTTGCTTCTCTTTTAAAATACCCTCCAGGTATTTTACCAGCTGCATAATATTTTTCTTGATAATTTACTGATAAAGGAAAGTAATCTTGGCCTTCTGCAACTTTTTTGGCTCCGACTGCTGTAGCAATCACGACTGTTTCACCTAGTGTAGCTATAATTGCTCCGTCCGCCTGACGTGCAACTTTTCCTGTCTCTAAAGTCAACTTTTTACCATTAACTTCTATTTCTTCTTTATAAATTTTGAACATTATTTCCTTAAGTTTAGTTGTTTTATAACTTTTTGGTATGAGTCTGTATTTTTCTTCTTAAGGTATGCAAGAAGTTTTTTTCTCTTATTAACTGATTTAGTCAAACCTAAAGTTGAATGTTTATCTTTTTTAAATTTTTTAAAATGCTCTGATAACTTTGTAATTTTATCAGTAAGTAAGCCTATTTGTATTTCTGTAGAACCCACATCTTTAGTGTGAATGGCTAGGGTTTTAATTGTATCTTTTTTTTTCTTTATCATTATCTTTGTTTTTCTTAATTATTCTTTCAATCTTTTCAGCATATTCAAATGAGTTATCTTCGACAAATGTGAGTTTAGGAAGAAACTTAATATCTAGCCTTTTAGATAGCGCTTTTCTAACAAGATGCGAGTATTCAGTCAAGATTTTAACTGTTTCTTTAAGATCTTCGCCTCCTAGAGGTATTACATAAACTCTAGCTGTTTTTAGATCTGGGGTCATTCTCACCTCTGTTACAGTTATCAACTTTGAGTTAAATGAAGGTATTTTTGCCTCATTCCTAATAAAGAGCTCTCCTAGATTTTGTTTTACCAGTTCACCAACTCGTAATTGTCTTTGACTAAATGCTCTATGCTCAATTTGATTTCCCATTATATTGACCTTTGAATTTTTTCAGCAAGGTATGATTCTATTACATCTTTTTCTTTAAAATCCATAAAATCTTTTAAACTTATACCGCACTCTTGGCCAGCAGCCACTTCTTTAACTTGATTTTTTTCCCTATACAAACTTAGTATTTCTCCATTATAAACCACCACCCCATCTCTGATAATTCTCGCTTTTGATTTACTTTTAATCTCTCCATTTATCACTTTTGAACCTGCTATTTTTCCAGCGCTGGATACTTTAAATATTTTTTGTATTTCAGCTGATCCTAGTAATGTTTCTTTAATATCAGGTTCTAATAATCCCGAAAGAGATTTTTCAACATAATCTAATGCTTCATAAATGATATTAAAATATTTAATTGATATTTTTTGATCTTCAGCTAATTTTTTTGCTTCTCGATTTGGCTTTACATTAAATCCAATTAAAATAGCACTAGAAGCTTTTGCCAAAGAAACATCTGTTTCATTTATCATTCCGATATCTGACAATATAATTTTTGCCTCTACCTCAGGGTGTTCAATCTTATTAATTGCCATTTTTAAAGCTTCGCTAGAACCTTGAACATCAGATTTAATTATAATGTTTAATTCCTCTTTTTCTTTTTTGTTATCAAATAAAGTAGTTTTATCTTTTACAAGAATGTTTGTTTTTTCAGAATTATTTTTTTTATACTTTATCATTTCTTTTGCTTTATCTTCGTTATCAGTTACTAAAAACTCTTCTCCTGCAAAAGCCGAACTGTTCATACCTAAAATTTCAACTGGCATTGAAGGTAATGCTTCATCAATATTTTTTCCTTCATAATTTATCATCGCTCTTATTTTTCCCCATGTATCTCCACAAATAAAATAGTCTCCTTTGTTAAGTTTTCCATTACTAATTAAAATTGTTGAGACAGGTCCTTTACCTTTATCTATTTTAGACTCAATAACTACTCCTTTTGCTGGTTCAGAATAAGATGCTTTTAGATCCAAAAGTTCTGCTTGAAGAAGAATACTTTCTTTTAATTTGTCTAAATTTGTTTTTTTTAATGCTGAAACTTCAACAAATAACGTGTCACCACTTAAATCTTCTGCAATTAACTCATATTGCATCATTTCATTTTTGATTTTATTAACATCTTTGTTGGGAAGATCGCATTTATTAATAGCAACTATAATTGGAACCTTAGCTGCTTTAGCATGTTTGATTGCTTCAATAGTTTGAGGTTTAATTCCATCATTGGCAGCTACGACTAAAATCACTATGTCGGTTATTTTAGAACCTCTTGCTCTCATTTCGGTAAAGGCGGCATGCCCTGGAGTATCAATAAAGGTTATTAGCTTACTATCGTTTGTCTTTACTTGATATGCTCCAATATGTTGTGTAATTCCGCCATACTCGCCGGAAACCACATCAGAATTTCTCAATGCATCTAATAGTGATGTTTTACCGTGGTCCACATGACCCATAATTGTAACAACTGGTGCTCTTAAACGAACATCGCCCTGTAATTTTTCTTTAGTTTTATCTGCTTTGATAACAGGTTGATCCTCTAAAACTGGACTATGACCAAATTCTTTTACTATATACTCAGCAGTATCTTTATCTATGCTATGGTTGATTGTCGCCATAACTTTCATATTCATTAAAAATTTTATAATATCGCTCGATTTCTCTGCCATTCTGTTCGAAAGCTCTTGGATAGTAATTTGTTGAGGAATTTTTACAGATCTGAAAACTTTTTTAAATTCTTTTTTATCATCTGTACTATTTTTTTTTTCTTTTAACCTAGCTCTTTTAACCGAAGCTAAACTTCTCTGTTTAATTTCTATCTCTTCAACATTTAAAGCCCTAGAAACAGTTAATTTAAAATCTCTTTTATCGATTGGAGCCTTAAGCTTTAATTTGCTTTTTCCTGTAGGTTTATCATCTTTCTTTATAAAAGCTTTAGTAGCTTGTTGTTCTATAAATTTTCTTGCAAAATTTTTCTTTTTTTGATCTAAATTTTTAGATTGACTTGAACCATGTGAGAACCTACCCGAATTTTTATTTCCTTTGAATGGCTCTTTTTTTTTAACTGAAAAAGATTTTTTTCCTTTTGCATCTATGGAAGTTGCATCGATTTTTTTCTTAAAATTAGAAGAAATTGTAAGTGTTTTTTTTTTGTTTTCTTTGTCCATAACATTACTTGTACGCAATCTCTCTAGCTGACATAATTAATTCATCAGCTTCTTTTCTCGATAAAGAAAATTCCTCTAAATAACCTTCAACCCTGATTTTTTTCCCTTTTATTTCATCAAAACCTCCTATGAGTTCATCGGAGGAAAGATCTGCAAAATCATGCAATTTTTTTATATTTTTTTGACCCAAAATTACAAGCATTCCTTGTGTCATTCCTTTTAAATTAATTAAGGCTTCTTCAACACCGAGTTCTTTTAATTTTTTCGAAATAGCTTCTTTTTGTTTAATTAATGTTTCTTTAGATCTATTGATTAACTCTTTTGCAGTTTCTTCGTCTATCGCTTCTATTTTGGAAATATCTTCAGGATTTGATTGAGAAATATCTTCGATTGTTGGATAACCTTCTGAAACAAGTAATTGACCAAGAGTTTCATCTACCTCAAGGTTCTTTATCAATGTTTCTGTTTTTTCTTTAAATTCAGCTTGTCTTCTTTCTGAGTCCTCTTTGTCGGTTAAAATATCAATTTCAAAATTTGTCAGCTTAGAAGCTAATCTTACATTTTGACCTCTTCTGCCTATAGCTTTGCTTAAATTTTCCTCACTTAAGATAATATCAATTCGTTTATTTTCTTGATCAATTAAAACTTTTTGGATTTCAGCAGGTGATAACGACTCTGATATAAGAGTTGGTAAATCCTCAGTCCATTTAATAATATCAATTTTTTCTCCATGAAGTTCATTTACAATAGTTTGAACTCTACTACCTCTCATACCAACGCATGCACCAACAGGATCTATTGAAGAGTCTTGAGAAAAAACACAGATTTTTGCTCGACTGCCAGGGTCTCGCGCTACTGATTTTATTTCAATTGTTCCTTCGTATATTTCAGGAACTTCTTGAAAAAATAATTTTGCTAAAAATTGAGGATGTGCTCGGGATAAAAAAATCTGATGACCTTTTAATTCCTTTTTTACTTCATAGCAATAAGCTTTTACTCTATCTCCTGTTTTTAAAATTTCTCTTGGTATTAATTCATCTTTTTTTATAACGCCTTCTGCTTTTCCTAAATCTACAATTACGTTTCCGTATTCTAGTCTTTTAATTATTCCACTTAAAATTTGACCTTGTTTATCTATGAAGTCCTCATACTGCCTATTTTTTTCAGCTTCTCTTACTCTGCTGCTAATTACTTGTTTTGCACTTTGAGCAGCAATTCTTCCAAAATCTATTTGTGGTAATTCCTCAAATATTTTGTCTCCAATTTTTAAATCTCCCAACGAAGAATTTGTACTTTTTGCATCAGTTAATGTAATTTCTCTAGCGCTATCCTCGACTTTTTCAACAATCTCTAATACTTTTTGAATCTTAATTTCTCCACTTTCCCTATCAATAATTACTTCAATATTATTATCGCTGCCAAATTTAGTTAAAGCAGCTTTTTGTATTGCACTTTCCATCGAACCGATAACTACCTCCTTATCGATTGATTTTTCATTAGCTACAGCCTCAACAATTCTCAAAAGCTCAAGTTTATCTAGTCCGCTATTTAACATTTTTATTGCTCCTAAAAAAAAATGGGCTAGTGCCCATTTTGAATTATCAATAATATATTTAGTTTTTAAAAGAAAATTAAGGCTTTTTCAAGATTACAGTTGAAATAAATTCAATTTATCTGTTTTTTCCCATGAAAACTCACCCTTATTCGATGGTTTTCTTCCAAAGTGTCCATAAGCAGATGTTACCTCATAAATAGGATTATTTAATTTTAGCATTTCTCTAATGCCTCTTGGCGATAAATCAAAATTATTGTTTATAATTTTCTTAATTTTTTCAATTTTAGATTCATCACCTTCAGCCAATTTAATGAAAATTGATAGTGGTTTAGATACACCGATAGCATATGCTAGTTGTATTAAACACTTTTCTGAAGCTCCGGAAGACACAATATTTTTTGCTAAATATCTTGCTGCATATGCTGCAGATCTATCAACTTTAGTTGGGTCCTTTCCTGAGAAAGCACCACCACCATGCGGCGCTGCCCCACCATATGTATCTACTATTATCTTTCTTCCTGTTAAACCTGTATCGCCATCTGGACCACCAATTATGAATTGTCCGGTTGGATTGATATAAATTTCCTTAGGATCTAAGTCTACTAAATAGTTCTCAGGAATAGATTTTTTAATATAAGGCATTATTATCTCTCTGACTTTTTCTTGATCTATACTTTTTGAATGTTGAGTAGAAATAACTACAGATGTCACTTTTTTTGGTTTATTTTGTTCATATAGCATTGTTACTTGACTTTTAGAGTCGGGTTCAATTCCTTTAAGAATTCCTTTTTTTCTATCATCGGCCATCAATCTCAAAATTTTGTGAGAATAGTGAATAGGAGCTGGCATTAAATCTTCGGTTTCCTTACACGCATAACCAAACATTATGCCTTGATCTCCAGCGCCTTCGTCTTTATTATCTTTTGAATCTACACCCATTGCAATGTCAGCTGATTGCTCGTGTAAAAAGGTTTGGATATCTGCTGTTTTCCAACTAAAACCTTCTTGGTCATAGCCAATATTTTTAATACAATTTTTAACTTTATTTATTATCTCTTCTTTTTCTATTTTAGGACCTCGAATTTCTCCAGCTAAAACTACTTTATTAGTTGTCGCTAAAGTCTCGCATGCAACTCTGGAAACTGGATCTTTAGATAAATAAGAGTCAACTACCATGTCAGATATACGGTCGCAAACTTTATCTGGGTGTCCCTCTGAAACTGACTCGCTGGTAAAAAAGTATTTATTATTGATCATATTTTTTATTATTTAAATTAAAAATAAAAATATATGTAAATAAAAGAGCAAAAAAGATCAAATCATTTTTATTTTTATTTTTTGACTCAAATAAAGGAACATTCATGTTGATATTGCCTGCCTCTTGAATATCGAGTCTTTTTATTACCTGGCCTTTATTATTTATTATTGCACTTATACCTTTGTTGGTAGATCTTATTAAAAAAGTATTATGCTCAATTGCCCTAAATATTGCCTTTGCAAAATGTTGATGTGGACCAATCGTGTTCCCAAACCAACCATCTTCAGAGATATTAATAATTAAATTAGTTTTCTGGCTAGATTGTTGAATAAATTTTGTAAAAATTATTTCATAACAAATTAATGGAAGAATGTTAATTTTTTCTATAATAATGTTTTCTTGATTTTTGCCCCTCAAATATGATCCATATCCTTCTGTAATTTTTTTAATACCAAATATATTTAGAAAATTTTCAAAAGGTAAAAATTCACCAAATGGAACAAGTTTTTGTTTTCTGTATTCGTTTAAAATTTCTAAACGATTATTTACAACAATTAAGCTATTGTAATATGCATTTTTTTTTTCGTCTAATTTATTAATACCAAATAAGATAAAATGTTCTTCACCAAAATTTTTTGAAAAAATTTCCCTTAGTTCTAATATTTCCCTATAACTATAACCGCTTAAAACTCCCTCTGGCCATATAAAAAGAGTTTTAAGATTATTTGTAGGATCACTATATCTTGATAGTTTTTTGAGTCTATTTTCAATTTCTTTTAAAGAAAGGTCGTAATCTAATCTAAAATTTGGCGATACGACCTTTATATTAAATTTATTATCAATTGCTTCTATATATTTGTAATTTTGATTAATTGAATAGTTTCCGTAAATATAAAATACAAATATTATCAATATTGTAATTAAAAAGATTAATGATTTTTTAAAAATATTTAAATTCAAAAATATAACAGATGGTATCAAAAAAATTGTAATGCATATTAAATTGAAAGCAAATAGACCGGTTTTATTTAAAATTTGTATAAATTCAGTAGACCAAGAAAAGCTGTATGCCCATAAATTCCAGGGAAAACCGGTCAAAATTTTAGATCTTAAATAATCTGAAAAAGCTAAACTCCCTGAAAAAAGAAATATGGAAAATATATTGAAATTTAAAAATGGTCCTACTAGTAAAACCATTAAAGAAAAAAATAAGCTTAAAAATAGTGGTATTAGAATAAGAGCAAATGGAATCAAAATTTTAAAGTTTTCATCAAAAGTTAAAGAATTAGTTATCCAATATATTCCACTTAAATAAAACCCGAATCCAAATGACGATCCAAATATAAATAAATTTATTTTGTAAGGTTTTTTTCTATATTTGCTTTTTGATTTTTTCTTTATGTAAACTATTAAATAAAAAAAAAGTGGTAAAATTAAAAAATTAATTAATGTAAAATTGAATGGCTCATATGAAAATACTGTTAAAGCTCCAGTAATTAATGGTATTAAATATAATATGAAAAAACGGTTATTGAGATAATTATCAAACATTTAATTTAAATAAGAAAGAAACTCTTTTTCAACTTTTGACATTTTAACAAAATCTTTATTTTTTTTGTGGTCATGCCCAAAAAGATGGACTAAACCATGTATCCAAAGTTTATCGAATTCTAATTTGAAATATCTTAAACTCTTTTTATTTTTAATCTTACTTAAATTTATAATTATATCTCCTAGATAAATTTCTTTATCTTTTTTAAGTTTTTTTTTTAGTTGTTCTTTTTTATAAAATGGAAAAGATAAAATATCTGTGGCTTTATTTTTATTTCTAAATTTTTTATTTAATCTTTTTATTTCTTTATTTCCAGATAATAAAAGTGTGCAAAAAATAATTTTTGTTTTATAATTTTTAAAATATTTATTAAAATTTTTTAACTTTTTCTCTAAATAATTGTTTGGATTTTTTATATAATTTTTCCAAACAGAATTGTTTAAGATAACATTAACTTTGATCATCAGTGCTTTTTTTTTGATAAGCCCTAATAATTTTTGACACTAAAGGATGTCTAACAACATCGTTATGATCAAACTCTATAATTTTTATTTCATTTAAATGTTTTAAAAGGTTTTTTGATTTTATAAGACCAGACTGAGATTTGTTAATAAGGTCAATTTGAGATGGATCACCGTTAACGACTAATTTCGAGTTTTCTCCAATTCTTGTTAAAAACATTTTAATTTGAGTTTCTGTAGCATTTTGAGCTTCGTCTAATATTGCAAAACAATTTTTTAAAGTTCTCCCCCTCATAAAAGCCAATGGTGCAATTTCGATTTCTCCTGAGTCTATTTTTTTATCTATTTTATCAGCCCCAAAAAGCTCATATAACGCATCGTAAAGTGGTCGCAAATATGGATCGACTTTTTCTTTCATATCTCCTGGTAAAAAACCTAATTTTTCCCCAGCTTCGACTGCAGGCCTAGATAAAATTACTCTTTCAATTTTTTTTTCCATTAATAATGTAACTGCAACTGAAACAGCAAGAAAACTCTTCCCAGTTCCAGCCGGCCCTAAAGACATAATGATATCATTTTCTTTTAAAGCTTTAATGTAATCTGACTGTTTCTCAGAGCGTGCTATAACAGATTTTCTAGGGGTTTTAATCAGTTGTTTAAAAGATTTTACGTTTGACTGCTCTAATTCTAAGTTTTTTTTCACTGCTAATATTATATCTTCTTTTTCAATAATATTTGTTAAAAAAAACTTATTGATTAAAAACTTTATCGCCTCACAAAATACATTTAAATTATCCTTATTACCCTTGCATGTAATTGAATTACCCCGAAAAAAAACACTCGTATCAGTTAATTTAGAAAGATTTTTTAAATTTTGATCAAACTCTCCGACTATCGATGATAGCATTTCATTGTTGTTAATTTGAATATTAACAGTTTCTCCATCAATTTTTTTAATCATTAAGTTTTGATCTAATTTGCTAATTTCTGACATTTTATGCTGCAAAATTTTTATTATTAATTTTCTGTTTAATAGTGCCCAATAAAGTAGTTTGATTGCCGCCAGTAAAACAGACTTCTTTTATTTTTCCAATTAAATTTTCATTACTTTCTACAATAACAGAATTCATATATTCATCTCTTCCAAAAAATCTACTTTCTGAGCCTATTCGATTTTCAAACAATACATGTCCCACTTTATTAAATAGACTTTTTTTATGGTAGATCTTAATTTTCTCAGCTGCCTTTTGAAAATTAATTAATCTATCCTTGGCAATATTTTTATTAATTGTTCTCATTTTAGCAGCAGGTGTGCCTGGTCTAGGACTAAAAATAAAAGAATATGAATTTATAAACTCTACTTTTTTTAATAATTTTAGTGTGTCATCAAAATCAGATTTCGTTTCACCAGGATACCCTATAATAAAATCACTAGAAAATTTTATAGATGGATTAATTTTTTTTAGTTTGTCGATTATATTAAGATAATCTTTGATTGTGTGATTCCTGTTCATGCTTTTTAATATTTTGTTTGAGCCACTTTGAACTGGTAAATGTATCAGTGGCATTAATTTTTTGGACATATGATGAGCTTCAATTAAATCTTCTGTAAAATCTACTGGATGAGATGTCATATATCTTATTCTTTCTAAATTTTTTATTTTGGAGATTTCATAAATTAAATTTGATAATCTTTTTCCATTATATTTGTAAGCATTCACATTTTGTCCTAATAATGTGATCTCTCTAGTTCCGTTTTCAACCAATTCGTTTGTCTCTTTTAGTAATTGATTTACAGGTCTAGAAAACTCTGATCCCCTTGTATAAGGAACAACACAAAATTTACAAAATTTGTCACACCCCTCTTGTATTGTTAAAAAAGATGAAACCTTACTGTTTGAATTTTTAATTAAATTTAAATCATCAAATTTTTTAACAACGTCAAATTCTGTAAAATTTATTTTTTCAGAATTTTTTTGCAACTTAAGGATTGTTTCATTAATTTGATGATAAGATTGTGGGCCAATAGCAGCATCAATATATTTTTCTTTATTTAAAATTATATCTCCCTCTGCTTGAGCTACACAACCTGTTATTATTACTATAGGTTTTTTTTTATTCTTAAAAACTTTTTTTACTCGCCCTACATCATGATAGACTTTTTCGGTTGCTTTTTCTCTAATATGACAAGTGTTTAAAACGTAACAATCAGCATCCTTAATATCACTTGTCTTTCTATAATTAATTTTTTTTGCAATATCATAAATCCGATTACTATCGTATTCATTCATCTGACATCCAAATGTTTTTATAAAAATTTTTTTTTCCAATTTATTTTTTGATTTTTGATCCGTACAGTTCTAATTTATGATCTACTAGATTGTATCCGAGTTTTTTTGCAATTTTTTTCTGAAGTTCTTCGATATCTTTATCTACAAATTCTAGTATTTCCCCACTATTTATATCAATTAAATGATTATGATCGTCATTAATTTCATAACGAGCCTTACCAGCTTTAAAATCATGTTTTACCAATATACCAGCTTCCTCAAAAAGTTTTACAGTTCTATATACGGTGGCAATACTAATCTTGTCATCGATTGCTGTAACCCTTTTGTGAAGTTCATCAACATCTGGATGGTCCTTTGATCCATACACTTCTTTGGACTCCGATAAGATTTTCGCTATCACTTTTCTTTGGCCAGTTAATCTAACCCCTTTTTGTTTACATTTTTCCTCAATTACACTCATGATTTAATTTAACTTAAATAGATGGGCTTAATCAATTTTTTTTCAATTAAATTTTTAACTATTAATATTTCAATATTTTGCACGTCAAATACCTTCAAATTTTTGCTATTGAACCCATATATTTTGACTTTTTTGGCGATTTCAAGACCTTTAGCAGCTGCTAAGGATATTCTTATTCCTGAGAAACTTCCAGGCCCTTGATTCACAATAACACTGAAATTTTCGTCCAATTTCACATTATGTGAGTTCAGGAAATTTGTTATTTCAGGAACAAGATGTTCATTATAATTTTTTTTATTTTCAAAATTACGGATAAAAAATTCTTTATTTATTCTCAATCCTAATTTATCATCTTTACCTATGCAGCTTATAATTAAAAAATTATTAATCATTATTTATATTATTATAACTTTTGGATGCTGTCATTTAAAGGTTATTGCCTCGGAAAAAGTTTCTTTTGATGATTTTGGGCTAATCTCAATAATGTATCACAGATTCAATGAAAATAAATACCCATCAACTAATATTCAATTAGATATTTTTAAAAAACAGTTAGAAATTATTGAAAAAGAGGGATTAAAGTTTATTAATCCTAGAGATTTTGAAGTCAGTTTATCAGCTGAAAAAAAAGAGAGAAAAATTTTGCTTACAATAGATGATGGCTTATTGTCTTTCTATGAAAATGCATGGCCTATTCTTAAAGAAAAAAAGATCCCATTTATTCTTTTTGTTAATACTAGAGAAGTTGGGTCTTATAATTACATGGATTGGAGCCAGATTATTGAGTTACACAAGGAAAAAAATGTTGAAATTGGAAACCATAGCCATTCTCATGAATATCTTGTGGACGAAAGTGCTGATTTTATCAGAAATGATATTTTAAAATCTATTAAAATTTTTAAAAATAAATTAGGAGTAAATTCAAAATTTTTTTCATATCCTTTTGGTGAATATAGTATCGAATTCAAAAAAATTATTAAAGATTTGGGATTTAAATATGCTTTTGGACAACACTCCGGAGTAATTGATGAAACAAAAGACTTATATGAACTTCCAAGATTTCCTATAAATGAAAAATACGGAGAAATAGATAGATTTAAAACTTTAATGAAAACACTTCCTTTCAAATATAAAACTATTAATCCTGAAGATAGATATTTATCGCAATTAAAGAATCCCCCTGTAATTAAAATAGAATTTTATAATGATATACCTAATCTAAAAAGAATTAATTGTTTTTCTAATGAAGGAAATAAATGGAGAAATTCTAATATAACTTTTTCAGATAGTAATAAATTAAGAATAGAAATTTCTGAAAAATTTGTTGGTGAAAGGGGCAGAGTAAATTGCTCTTTAAAAGAAAACAACGGTTTTTGGCGTTGGCTTGGAATACAATATGTTGTTAGTGAAAAATAATTAAGAATTCAATTCCACTTGTCTAACTGAATTTACTAATCTAACAAGCTCAAAATCTGATAATCTATTTTGAGTAATTATTTGATTCAATATTTTTGTATACTCTGAACCAGTTTGAGCATAATTTTTTAATGTTCCTGTTAATGCTAATCCAGAAATATTTTTATTCTTTTTTCTTAATTCTTCTCTTTTCTCTCTAAATTTTACGTAGCTTTTATGTGTATTTAAATTATTTTTATAAGCTTTAACTGAAGCTCTTAATATTGGAAATTTTAAAATCTTGTGATTTTTATTTTTTTCTCTATTTAAAGGTGCAATCCCTTGTCCATCCCAAGTCCATTGACCAAAAATAGCATTTCCTTCAAGAGCAAATCTAGATGTACCCCAGCCACTTTCCTTAGCAGCCTGAGCTAACGCAATAGAAACTGGTACCATATCCATCCTTAATAATAATTCTGAAATGTCCCCTTTTTTAACTTTATATTCCAATAGTTTTTGTCTCAACCATTGTTTTTCTGGATCTGTAGTTGACTTTTTTTTAGACAACTTTATTAGTTTATTTCTATCATCAATTATTTTTTCATTTTCAGCAACAATCAGTGGCAATACGATTTTAATAAAAGTTTCTTTTTTTAATTGCACACTTTGTAGATCATCTAAATCTCTTGGGAATTGAGTAAAATATATAGGCTTAACTAATTTTTCATTTCTTACTTTTCTTAAATCATAATCTACATCTTTAAAAAGTTGAATTACTGTTTCCGTCTTTAAATTCAAGTCCGGCAGTATAACCTCTGCCACATTATTTCTTTTAACTTTAATTTCCGGTTCCGGTGTTTTTGTATCTTTCTTTTTTTTAATCTCAGCTTTTTTTGTTTCTTTATTTGTCTCTAATTTTGGTTTTTTTACTTCTTTACTTTTGTCTTTCGACGATTTTGTTATCTCTTTTTTTGTTTTTGTGTCTTTTTTTTCTATTTCAATTTTTTTTTGTGTAAAATCAAAATTTTTATAACTACTTATCCCAACTACTACTGCTGTTGAAATACTAACAATTGCAAAAAAGGCAATGATAACTTTCCTCGCACTTTTTTGGTCAATTTGTTGATTATAAATTGCATTAAATACATCAGTGAAAAGGTTGCTAAAAAATTTTGCTACTGTAATTCCAAGTTTTGGTAAAACATTTAAAAAATTTACCCCAGCTGTTCCTAGTCCTTTCCATAGGTTACTTATTGAATGGTTTACTTTTCTTGCAGAGTCATATTTGAAGTTTTCTATTCTTCTAAAAAATCTATTTTTATCTTTTATTTTTTCTTCTTTAAAATCAATAATGTTCGATTTTAATTTTACTATCGGTTTAGAAAAATTTTCCTTAAAGAAGCTGGATTTGAAATCTTTCGGTATTACAATTTTATTTTTTCTTAAAATTAACTCTAATTGTCCAGATGTAAGATTTTTTCTACTTTTTATGTAATCTTGAACTTCTTTAACATTATAAATGTTTGCGAGTTCTAATAATTTATCTCTATAAGATAATTTTTTTTTCATATTAACTTGCCTCTACAGTGTTCACCTCTTTTACATAATGTTTTAAAAGGTTTTGAACTCCCTGTTTTAAAGTCATCAAAGAACTTGGACAACCAGAACAGCTTCCTTGAAGTTCAACTTTAACGACACCATTTTGAAATGATTTGAACTTGATATCTCCACCGTCTCTTGCAACTGCTGGTCTAATTTTTGTATCCAAAACTTCTATAATTTTCTGAACTGTCTCGTCGTTATTTAAATCTGGTGAATGCGTTTTTAAATTATCTTTTAAAATTGGTTCATTATTATTCTCGAAGTAATGATTCAGATGTGAAATTACCATTGGTTTTAAATCATTCCAAGATACTTGCTTATTCTTATTCACTGATAAAAAATTTTTAGAAAGTAGAACAAGTTCAACACCATTAAATTCCAAAAGCTCATTTATGAAAGGATTTAATAAATTATTTTTTTTACCTTTTTGAAACTCCTCTGTACCTATTGCAGAAATTGTTCTTTCTGAAATAAATTTTAGCGAGTCTGGATTTGGTGTTACTTCAGTTTGTATCATGTAAAATGTATATTATATCAAACCTACTTTTTCACGTATAATTTTTAGGTTTTCCTCAGCTATTATATTAGCTTTTTCTGTGCCTTTTTTCATAATTTTTTTTAAGTGCGACTTATCTTGCATTAGTTTTTTGATTTCTATTCCAACGGGCGTTATTTCACTTATTAAAAGGTCTGTCAATTTACTCTTCAAAAAAGAATATTCCTTACCAGACATTTCATTAAGTACTTTTTCTAAATTATTATTTGATATTTCTGAGTAAATAGAAACTAGATTAAGTGCTTCAGGTTTTTTTTCTAATTTTTTTAAATTATCTGGAATTGACTCGGAATCAGATTTAGCTTTTTTAATTTTATTTTTTATTTCATCAGCGGTATCTTTTAAATTTATTCTAGAATAATCTGACTCTTCTGATTTACTCATTTTTTTTGTTCCGTCTCTCAAACTCATAATTCTTGAAACATTTTTAGGTATTAATGGCTCAGGAAGTGGGAAAAAATTTTCGCATTTAAAATCATTATTAAATTTTTGAGCAATATCCCTAGATAATTCTAAATGTTGTTTTTGATCAGCTCCAACTGGAACGTGTGTAGCTTTATAAAGTAAAATGTCAGCCGCCATTAAATTAGGATAAATATATAGACCAACACTTGCTTTTTCCTTATCGGATCCTGCTTTGTCCTTAAATTGTGTCATTCGATTTAACCAACCAATTCTTGATACACAATTTAATATCCAGGCTAATTCTGAGTGTCCTGAGACAGAGGACTGATTGAATATTATACTTTTATTTGGATCAAGACCTGTAGCTAAAAAGCTAGCTACAGTTTCCAAGACATTATTATTAAGCTGACTAGGATTCTGAAAAACAGTTATTGCGTGTAAATCTACAACACAGTAAATACATTTCATTTCTTTTTGCAAAGATACAAAATTTTTTAGTGCTCCTAAATAATTTCCTAAATGCAAATTCCCAGTTGGTTGAACGCCTGAAAATACTAATTTTTTCATAATTAATTTACTTTAAAATTTTTAATTTTTAATAAGCCTAAAAAATAGCAAGATATCAAATAAACAGCTCCTGCGAAACCTACTATTATAATTAAGTAAATTGATTTATAAATATAATTATAATCAAGAAAATCAGCAAAAATTCTTAGAGAAAAAATTAATATTAAAGACATTAAAGCCGTGCAAATTGTAATTTTAAGAATATTAACAAATAACTCGTTATGCAGATGTAAAGATTTCTTTTTGTTTAATAAATAAATATACACGAATACACCGATCCAAGTTGATAAAGAAGTTGCGATCGGAATTATTATAAATCCAACCTTATTAAAAAAACTTACACTTATGATTAAATTAAGTAGAACAATGAATGAAGAAATATAAAATGGTGTTTTTGTATTATCTCGTGCAAAGAAAAAGTTAGCTAATATTTTAATTAATGAAAAAGCGATCACACCATAACCAAAAAAGATTAAAGCACTAGAAGTCATTTCAACATCTTGCATTTTGAATGACCCGTATCCAAATAAAGCGTTAACTATTTCACTAGAAGCAATGACTAAACCTAAACTTGCTGGTATTGAAAGTAAGAGAGATAACTCAATCGATTTATTTTGAATGTTAGAAATTTTTGAAATACTTTTTTTTTTATAAGCTTTTGAAAGAGCTGGTAGAGAAACAGTCCCTACAGCTATACCTGCTAAAGCCAAATTAATTTGGTAAACTCTATCTGCATAATAAAGATATGAAACAGCTCCAGATTGAAAAGAAGCGATTATTGTACCGACTAAAATATTAATCTGAGTGACACCCGATGACAAAACACTAGGTAATAATTTTTTAAAAAAAAATTTTACTTTTTTACTTAGCCTAAATTTAATCTCAAAATTTGGTTTATAAAATTTTGAAGTACAATAAATTAAAAAAATTAATTGAATGATCCCTGCCAAAGTTACCCCGTATGATAATTGTTTAGCAATGTCCAAATTATAATAATACGAGATTAAAATACTGATTATTAGAACTATATTTAAAATTATTGGGGCAGCCGCTGCTGCAGCAAATTTATTATTTGAATTTAATATACCTGAGAAAAATGATGATAGAGTAACAAATAATAAAAAAGGGAAAGTAATTCTTGTCAACTCTACTGCAAGGTCAAATTTTATCTCATTTCCAGAAAAGCCCGGCGCAATTAAATAAATTAAAAAAGGAGTAAATATTTCTATAATCGTCACTAATAATATTAATATTAATAATAATATGTTTAAAACCTCATCAGCAAAACTTTTACCCTTTTTTTTATTTTCCAATTTAGCGGACATGTAACTTGGAATAAAAGCAGCATTAAATGTACCTTCGGCGAATAATCTTCTAAAAGTGTTTGGAATTCTGAAAGCAACAAAGAAGGCATCAGCGAATATTGAGGCCCCTAAAAAAATTGCAATTAATATGTCTCTTAAATACCCTAAAATTCTACTGATTAAAGTAAAAAAACTAAATATTGAGGCTGAAGTAAGTAAGTTCATAAATATTCAAAATTAGGCCATAAATTTATAGTGAATTAATTTTCTTTTTATAACATACTCGTAAAAATAAATGCCAAAGAAAACAGAAATCGATCATTATACAGATAAAGAGGCACTTGATTTCCATATAAAAGGGAAGTCAGGCAAAATTGAGATAACTTCTAGTAAACCTTTAACTACTAAAAGAGATTTGTCTTTAGCATATTCTCCTGGTGTTGCGGCCCCAGTTAAAGAAATTTCAAAAAATCCAGATTTGGCTTATGACTACACAAGTAAAGGAAATTTGGTTGCGGTAATTAGTAATGGGTCAGCTATTCTAGGATTAGGTAATTTAGGTGCTCTTGCATCTAAACCAGTGATGGAAGGCAAATCAGTTTTATTCAAAAGATTTGCAGATATAGACTCTATCGATATAGAAATAAATAGTAGCGATTCAAATTCCATAATCGAAACAATTAAAAATATTTCTGGAACTTTTGGAGGAATAAATCTTGAAGATATAGCTGCTCCTGATTGTTTTATAATAGAACAAAAATTAAAAGAGCTTTTGGATATTCCTATTTTTCATGATGATCAACATGGAACTGCAATAATAACTACTGCAGCTTTAATTAATGCTTTAGATATCTCCAAAAAAAAAATTGAAAAAGTAAAAATTGTTATTAACGGTGCAGGTGCATCTGCTCAGGCTTGTGCCAATTTATTTAAAAGCTCGGGTGTTAGAAATGAAAATATCATTATGTGTGATAGCAAAGGAGTGATTTATAAAGGTAGAAAAAATTTAGACCAATTTAAATCAGCCCATGCAATTGACACTGACTTTAGATCTTTGGAAGAAGCGATTAAAAATGCTGATGTATTTTTAGGATTGTCAGCAAAAGATGTTGTTTCCAAAGAAATGGTAAAATCGATGGCAAAAAATCCCATTATATTTGCGTGTGCAAATCCAGATCCTGAAATTAAACCTGAATTAATCAAACAAGTTAGATCAGATGCTATCATAGCGACTGGTAGATCTGATTATCCAAATCAAGTTAACAATTTAATTGGCTTCCCTTATATTTTTAGAGGTGCGCTAGATGTAAGATCTAAAACAATCAATGAAGAAATGAAAGTAGCTGCTGCAAATGCTATTGCAAAACTTGCAAGAGAAGATGTTCCCGATGAAGTGGTAGCAGCAATGGGAGGTGATAGACCTCATTATGGCAAAAACTATATAATTCCATCAACCTTTGATCCAAGATTAAT
>MDSZ01036724.1_pt1 | contig 19258 bp, 22 predicted proteins | sample 811201 | NCBI WGS metagenome assembly MDSZ01 (sample SAMN05326647, study PRJNA326480) | marine metagenome | isolation source: seawater | place: Indian Ocean: North | collected 2010 | reverse complement strand
TGGCCTTTTTCATTTCCTTTGTAGCTTCAAGTTGCGACTTACCTACATCGAGTTCTTTGGCGCATTTTTGAAGTGATTTTACTCGTTGGTTGGCTAACCCTACAGATGCTTTGGCCTTACCGATTGCACCAGCCTTATAGGATTTTCGTCCAGCGTATTTTGCACCCTTAACGATTCCTTCGCCAGTTTTCTTGGCGGCTCGTCCCATTGCGATTCCAAATTTTTTGATGGCTGCGGGATTTTGGCGGTAGTGAGTGGCACAGTGTCCATGATAGTGAGCAGGATTTTTACATCTTGATCCACTTTTGGTCATACCCGAACATTGCGAAGTTTCATGGACTCCACAATATCCCTTTTTGGTGGCGGGATTTTTGCAACGATGTCCACTTTGTGTATTAGCTTTACATCGAGAATTTGAGACGGGAACTAATGAGATGGGAACTACTGCGAGCATTTGTTGGCGACCAGCATGGGATCGGGTTGATTTTCGTCTGCGATTTTTACGAGGCATAAGAAGACTCCAATTGTTTCACTGTATTATATTGTATTGATAGCCTATTAGAAAGTAAAATATGAAGTTGAGATAGAATAGAAAAGTATTGTTATGGCAAAATTGGTCAGTTTCTGGATTTGATGTTGATGGTTTTATGAAAGGGGAGTAGATTAGAATCAGCAGAAAAACACAGGACTGAAAATGAAAAAGATATTGAACACCGGGCCAAGCCCCAGAGGTTGGCATCGTCTTCAACTCGCTTTGGAGTGTCCCCAAAAGTACGGCTGGCATTACGAAGTAGGCTTGGGGCAACAAGGTGATAAAAAGAATGACTCCCCTCCACTTATTAAGGGGAGTCTCATTCACCTTGCCTTAGCCCATCACTATTCACAAATTAAAGCGATGCAGAATGATGAAGATCCTGCAGAGTTTGAAGATCCTTGTATCGCAATGGAAGTGGTAGCAAAGGAAAATGGCGAGGCGTGGGAAAAAGAGGTCGACACATGTCGCAAAACTTTTTTGGCCTATCTTGAGCACTATTCCAGTGAAAATTTGAAGATTCTCGAAGTGGAAAGGCTGGCTTATACCAGTATTCAAGGTCATGTTTTTACAGGTCGATTTGATCTTATATACGAAGATCGACGTGGTAAAATATGGGTTTGCGATCACAAGACAACTGGACGATTACACAGTAAACAACGGCAGTTTTATGGAATCAGTGGACAGTTAACAGGGTACGCTTACATGGCTGCACAGATCTATGGCGACAAGTTTGCTGGAGTTATTTTGAACCAGATCCAGCATGTAGCTCCATACAAGTTTGCCCGTAATCCACTGCCGCCAGCCCCAAACCTCTTGCATCGGTTCCCTCAAATCGTTGTGGATGCAGAAAGTGTGATTAAGGGTTGCAAAGAAAGCGGGAGATCTCCCCGAAACTGGCCTATGGCAGCGAATGAGTTAACATGCTTCAGTCGATATGGAGCTTGCCCCTACCTTGAAAGATGCACATGGGGCTATCAGGAAAAATAATTTATTTTCTTGACACATGTCGCATCTTCTATAGATTAGCTAAAGACAAAGACAAAAAAAGAACACAGACAAGGAGTGTACTGACAATGAAAAAACTACCATTATTCATATTGATATATGGAAATTCTGGTATGGGAAAAACAACCGATTGTGGTTACAGTTTTCCAAATGCCTTATTTATCGCAAATAGCGGGGCGTTACATAGCGTCCGCAACATTTGTGGCTACGAACCAGCAGCGGTGGATTGCAACACCGTTGAAGACATTATTGCATTGCTGGTGAAAATTAAGCAAAGTGGTGATCAGAATAAATACGATGCAATTGTGATCGATGACTTCGCTTTTATGATGGAAAAATCCATCGCTATTCGTGGTTCAAAAAAACCAAATCTTGATATGCGAGATTGGGGGTACATTAACAAACTTGCGTTAGAAATGCGTAATGTAGCTCGGTACATGGGTTTGCATGTCATTTTGAATTGCTGGGAAAAACCACCAAAGACCAACAACGAAGGCCATTTTATTCGTGGCGGAGCGCAACTTCATGGCAAATTGCCAGAGATGTTTGCTTCCCTCCCAGATATGGTGCTTCGTTGTGGAATAGATAACATGCGAAAAGGTTGGAACGGCATTTATCTTTGCTCCAATGACCGCAACTATGCGACCAAAGACAGATTAAACATTTGTTACAAGCTCAAACCTATTCCCATGAACCTTCGAGAAATCTTACATGCTGCAGGCTATAAGCTATCTCGACATCCTACTTTAAGTTGGCAAGCGGAAGCTGTGGAGGCTATCACCGCACAATTGAACGATAGTACCGACCCACTATCGCTTGCTAACACCTTATATAGCGGCCTCCTCGAAAAGGGGATCGCTCCAACTGCTGCACGATGGACAATGCGAGACGCTCTTGATCGTCACGTCATCCAAACTGCACTTAACCAGTCCGATAGGACATTCATCTAAAACACAGACAAGGAGTATTCCATCATGGATACAAAAGATAGAAACTTTAGTTTCAACCTTGACTTTTCACAAGTCAACACTTCCCCATCAATAGCCCCAGAAGGTTATTACGTTTGCGAAATCAAAGACATCTATGTTGATCGCAATTACAACGAGAATCGAGTTGAGTTCTCATTGATCGTTACCGAAGGTGAGCAAAAAGGTAATCGAGTCTATGGCAATATGCTAAAGCCCGGTTCCTATGAAGGTAAGGATAACTCTTACTATTGGTTGAAGTTTTACCTTTCACTTGGTGTACCAGAAGCCCAATTAAAAGCTGGTGTTACTTTCAACCCAACCGACTATATAGGTCGTCCTACACATGTTTACTTCCGACCTCGTGACAAGGATGCAGGCATCTATAGTGCTCTTGAATTCTTCTCTCCCCAAGATTGGAAAAACAAGAAAACGACCTTCACAGCTTCAAAGTCTTCTGCTATTGGCGCAGCTACACAAAGCGTTAAAGCAGCCCCCACCACAGTCGCTCAAAAGACTGTATCAATTCCCGCTACGCCCAGCACCCCGCAGGCTGGATTTGCTTCGGATAACACGAGTGGTTCGGATATTTTGAACTTCTTGAATGCCCCACAAGCAAAATAAAAAGGAAAAGAAAGGATATTCCCTGTGGTGATAGAAAAATGAAAGGGAACGGTGGTGTACCACCATCGTAATTCACCTGACTGCTCGGAAAGACGAGCATTTTTTTCGACAAAAAAACATTAACTGGAGAACATATATGCTTATTGGAGCAGCAAAAATTACAGATTTTCCTCCTCTATCACAAGAGGAATTCAAAATGTTGGCATCACAGATCCAACAACATCTATCAAAGGGAGTCCCAGCCTCCGCACCAGTGCAAGGTTTGCCAATGGATGCTTTGTGTAGACTTATTCGTACCATCATTGTTCTTGGTCAACAATCCGAACAAGCCCTAACGCTTTTTAAGGAAATTTTTGAGAGCTTGGAAGATGACGTAGACAATCACAACGCTATCAAAATTAAACTTGCTCCCTATGTCTTACAAGGTGCAGATTTAGTGGACTTTTTAGCTGGTCATGGGTTGGCAGTCGAAGATAACAAAGAGGGTGATGCAAATGAATGAGATGCAAATTAACATGGCAAGTGAATGGTATGTCAACCTATCCGAAAAGGATCGTGCAGTAGTTGATTACATCCAAATGTTTGAGCACCAAATTGTCAATCATGGTATCGATCCTTTGTGGTTCCGAATCGACAATGAGAAATTGATTTGCATGGGACACGATGGACAAGATGCCACCTTCAAGGAATTGGTAGAAAACATGACCGTTAAGATTCCCGCAATCTTTTTTGAGGTGGACGAATTTCTTCCGATCACGTTGTCTATTTTCCGAACACAACTACAGATCGACTATAGACGAGTGAAAGAGCCAGAACACCGAACCGTAAAATTCATCCATAAAGAACGATGAAAAGAAAGCATCCTCTCGCTAAATGCGAAGTTTGTCCCTTGCGTAATGCCTCCTTTGTAGCTCCAGAAGCGAACAAAGGGGCGCATTTTGCATTGGTTTCTGATTGGCCTACTGATTTTGAAGTTGAGCAAAATAGACCTGTAGTCGGTCAGGCTGGTAATCATCTTGTTTCTTTGTTTCGACGCAACGGCATGAGTCGGGAAAAAATCCATTGGACAATGGCAGTTTGCTGTCAGCCTCCCAACAACGACATGAAGCGATTTTTGGCCGATTTGCGAAAGCGTAATCGTAAGATTGAGGCAGAGAATAGGAAGAGAAAGAAAGAAGGGTTAAATCCTATTCCTCAAATCCCTACTCCGATGGAATGTTGCGAACCCAGATTAAAAGCAGAGCTACATGACTTTAAGCGGATTGTTCCTTGTGGAACTCCTGCCACACAAGCTGTACTACATAAATCTGCCACTATTACCGACCTTCGAGGATCGCCAACCGAGATCGAAACAGTAGAAGGCAAGGTTAAACATATTTTTCCCATTTTTCACCCTGCTTATGTACAGGCATCCCCAAAGTTCAAACATATATTGGTACACGATGTTGCAAAGGCAGTGCGTTGGTTCAAAACAGGCAAGTTAAATTGGAAGCCTCCTCATATTGTATATAATCCCTCTCCAAGTGATTTGCGTCAGTTTCTTTCGCAAGATGTACCATTCTGGACTTACGATACCGAAACCGATGGTATCGAGTCTCTTACGGCTAACATCCGTTGCATTGGTATCGGTACTCCAACTGCAGCGGTAGTGATCGGTTTGTTGAGTATTGATGGGAGATCGACATTTTATTCACCTTCCGAACAATGGGAGATTGTGCGGATATTAAAAGAGTTTTTTGAAAGCGAAAAAACTGTCATTGCTGGCCATAACAGCGGCTATTACGATCTTATTGTAATGAAACAACGACTTGGAATAGAAGTAACGAACAATATTGATACCATGCTGTTACACCGACTTGTCGAATCGGAGCTTCCACATTCGCTGGGATTTGTTGGTAGCATGTATTCCGATGCGCCATCGTGGAAAACAGACAGACAAGGCAGAAAGAAAGCCTACGGTTCTGAAACAGATTTTGAACTGCACGAATATTGTGCGTATGATGTCGCTGTCACAGCGTCTGTATTGCCTCAATTAATGCCGCAGGTGGTTGAGCGTAAGCAACAGACTCTTATCGCTTCAGATCACAAGTTACAGCGTATTTGTGCAGATATGCACACTGTTGGAATGTATGTTGATCAGGAAAAACGAAAAGAATACGAAACGCTTACATTGCGAGCCATTGCAAAACAACGAACAACCATCAGGGAAGTTACAGGAGTAGCCAATCTGAATCCAGCATCCACAAAACAACTTCGAGAACTTTTGTATGAAAAATGGAAACTGGAACCACCGCTTGACGAGAAATTCAAGTTCACTTCCACAGGTGATCTTTCAACTGGTGATGATGTTTTGCGCTCCTTGTTGACTGTGAAAACACTTACTCCTCAACAGCGAATCGCTATCACTCAAATCCGATACTACAGACGTAATCAAAAATTGTTGGGAACTTACATTACCAAACTACGTTATGCCAGTGAAGAGGCGTGGGGTGGTTGGGACGATGATGATGACTGGGTTGAAAAAGAATGGCGTGAAAAATATGGAATCAAGAAATTAGGTATTGTTGATCCAAAAACAGGTCGCATGTTTCCCGGTTATAACGCTCATGTAACGAGTACAGGGAGACTAAGTAGCTCCAAACCTATCAATGCACAGAACTTCCCTTCCTTTCTGCGATCAATGGTGTGTGCATCTCCTAATAATGTTTTGGTTGGTGCGGATATGGATCAACTTGATTTGCGTATTGCAGCGGATCGATGGGAATCTGAAAAATACATTGAAGCATTCAAAAACGGCCATGATCCCCATTCCACAGTGACCGCAGTCGCTATTTTTGGAGATATGTTTGTCAAGGCTGCAGGTTGTGCGCCACCATATCCCACAGGACACCCATTCAAGGGTAACGCTAAGAAGCTCCGAAAACTTGGTAAGGGTATCCAATATGCAAGCCAATATAAAGCAGGTGTGGAGACAGTTCATCGAGTAATCACTACTACAGAAGTTGACGACGATACTTCCGATGAATGGGGAGCTACTAAACTTCCCTACATTTCTATGTCAGTTCGTGAGGTGCGTAAGATGCACCAGAAATGGTGTGATGGTGCAAAGTTCGATCTTGGATGGGAAGCAGAGATCGAGTTTTATCGCAGACATGGTTTTTTGTGTGAACCTGTTTTACACAGGAGACGAGACTTTTTGAATGGAGAGAATATTAACGAGATTGTTAATTTTCCAATTCAAGCGGCTGCAGCGTCATTGATGAATATTGCAATCATTGAACTATCAGAAAGAATACCATTACATAAATGGGGTGTGGGAACTGGAATCATTAACCAATGCCACGACTCAATCGTTGTGGAATGCCCCAAAAGCGAAGCGGAATGGGTAGCAAAACAGATTGAAGATGTACTCAACTTTCACCACCCAGCGTTTCCCCATGTCAAGTTCACCGCAAAGGCGGACATAGCTCATAGATGGAGTGAGGTTTAAGATGGAAGAAGAAGATAAAGAATTTTTGATTAATAACTGTAAATTCGAGCAACAGTTTAGCAGAGGACATCTGCGAGAAACATTTCTTAACACCGTTTGGATGGGTATCGTCGTCGTGAAAGATGGTACTTTTGAAGGTGTAGAAAAAAAAGCTGGTCAAATTATTGCAGAAGTTTCTGATCAGGGAATCGGTGCGTGGGTTGAAAGAGACGAGTTGTACCTACCAGAAGGATTGGAAGTCGATGCAAAAGGAAACATTGTAAGGACTGGATCATGAAAGAACAAACTAACAGACTAATCGATCTGACCATTGTTCATCTCGAACAAATGGAAGCAGCAGGATCAACAATCAAATTTGAGACTTTGGTTGGATTTGTCCAGCGTTTGATCTGGACAAAACAACCTATTTACCACAATAACCATTACATCCGAGCAATAGCCCATATTGCTTGGAATTCAACAGACAAGGGCAAGGATACAGAATGATAGCACCAGATTCACCTATGCCGGATTTGTTTGCGATGACTGCAGACGAATTACGGGATGTTATTCACAATTTAGAGTTAGTTCAATCGAACTTGAATTCAACGCTTGATGATCGAGATGATCGCATCGACGAACTGGAAAATCAATTAGAAGAATTACAAGAACTCGATGATATGCGTCAACGAGAATTAGAACAATTACAAGAATACAAAATATTGTATCCAATGTTACTGACCGAGTTGGAAGCATATCTTGATCATCTCCAAACGGACTACCAAACTGATAGAATCAAAGAAGTGGTTGAAAGAACTGCAATGTATTCACTGAAAGAAATCATACGGAGCTTGAAACATGCGTGAGAAAGTCTTTTTTGCAATGCCGAGAAATCAAAACCGCTGGTTCATACCAGATTTAAGAATGGCAAAACTTCGTTTAGAGCAAATGACCAATAAGGATTTGGATATTTGCCTATCCAGTGAAGTTTTTGAAGAGTTCTTTGAAGGTGATTGGAATCATTGGATAGAAAATGTTGTAAGTGGCGTTGACTACTACACCAGACGACCAAAATACGGTTCGGTTGTCTGTATAACAAAGGAAGTAGGGAAGGCAACAGCACAAATTGTCATGAACGCTTTAGCTCAACAAAAGCCTGTTTTTCTTTTTGATGGGAACGACATGCAAATTGTAGGCGGCATTGAGACGATAGATAGCCAAAATTGGCAGTCTGGTTGGAAATTAATAAAGAGGTGAGAGATGGAAAAATCAACCGAACAAGAACGGATTTGTCAGATCGTCCGAGAAATCAAAAGTCATGGTTTCTCAACTTGGCAAATTAGCAAGCTAATTGGTGATCTTGTATCACCAAGAACGATTGAACGGTGGGTGGCTGGACACTGCCCGCCAAGAAACACAAAGGCGGTCATTGCGCCTTTGGAAAACCTTTTAACAATTGTGAACCAAAACAAAAAAACACAAGGAAAATCAATATGATAAAACAAATCAAATCAAATGTTAAAAAGGGTGTCGAGTGCGGACTTGGAAAAAATACCCTTATCGTTGGCTCCAATGGGGCTGGAAAATCGTCTATCGTAAACAGCATAGAACTTTTATGCGGGGGATTTGCTTCGGATGTCATGGGACGTGGAATTCTGAAAAAGTCTGGCGATCTTATGGTGCTATCAAATGATGGGAAGACGTTGGAAGTAACTGGTATCGTGGAAGATGGCGGTAAGACTCAAGATCTCAAATACAAACTGGTCAAAACAAAGGATAAAACATCGAAAGCGAAAGGAAACGTATCCTTACAGCGAAAAGTCAATTTCCCATTCCTGACTGTAAGAGAGAACTTGACCAAATCAGCCGAAAAAGCTCGGTTGTGGCTTTTGGAGAATATCGACACCAATTTAAGCGCAGAAGATGTTATTGAGCGTTTCACCGCTGGAGAACAGGCCAATTACAAACATCGTACAGCCTACCGATCTGGAACTCAAACCGATATACTCTTGCAAGTGATCGAATCATCGAAAGTTAAGATTCGAGAATTTCAATCTGAAATTCGTACATTGGAAAAACTCCGAGATGAATCCACCATGCCAACCAATGAGATTACACAGGCTCAACTCGATGATTTGAATAGCTCCCGACATCAGGCAAGAGAGAAATTGCAAGAATGGCAAAATGAGATGAAGGGATTACAAAATCTCCCAGATCCCGTAAAAACACGCCAAGAAGCGGAAAAATATGCACAGTTGGCAGTGAAGATGAAACAGGATCTTCAGAAACAAGCACAAGATTTTCAAGCCTCGTATCCCAATTGGCAAACTGCGTTACCTCAAGCCCAGAAGGGATATGATGTAGGTATGAAGATTGCAGATGCCGCTCAACTACATGCGGATTTGAATGCCTCAACTTGTATGGTTTGCCAACGTAACGGTAGTCCAGACTTTGGAGGGATTGCAACCAAAATGCGAACGTCTGCACAACGGTTTAGCGATTTGTTGGATGCCAAAAGCAATCTATCTCGTATGCAAGACAATTTACAAGGTTTGGAATCTCAAGCCCATTCCTTGATTGCAGAATGGAAAAAAGCAGATTCTATGTCTCACCGTATCACCGAGATCGAAGAAGAAGAAAAGGTTTTGAAATTGAACTTTGAGATTATTGAAGAGAAATATTTGAAAGCGATCCAAGTCAATGAACAATGGAAACAGATCCGTAATTTGAAGGATCGGATTTCTGAAAATGAATCTCGACTCACAAAGGAAAAAACATTTTTAACAGATGCACAAAATGTAGCTTCATCTTTGTTAGCTTCAACAGTAGATAAATTCATTGAAAAGGTCAACGCTCATTTGCCCCCTTCGGATCATTTTTATCTCGATTTGGGAGAATCCAATTGTCGGATCGGATTTTTACGGGAAGGGCAAACTGTAGTTGCTCTATCTGGGGCAGAATGGGCGAGATTGATCCTCGCTATTGCTTGCGCTACCTCAAAAAATAACACGATGAATATTTTCATTCCAGAAGAAAGAGCTTATGACGCTAAAACTTTGGGTGAAATTATGAAGGCTTTGGGAGATCGTAAAAGTGGCGGACAGGTGATCCTTACATCCACTGTTAAACCCAGAAAAGCAAAATATTTGGAACAATGGACAATCATTGAATTGACTTAACCTATTTTTTCGATGACAATTAGTGCCACCAATTAAGGTGGCACTTTTCTTATTCAGAGATTATCTTTAAGTATAACGGAGGTTTATTATGGCGACTTATTTTGATGGAATGGTACAAGGAACAACAGCCACTGTATCATCTGCAGGGACATCGGTAGCACCAGCCGCACCCATACCAGACAATTGTCATTCAGTGATCATTTACAATGAAAGTTCCGCAAATGTAATTTATGTGAAACCCCAAGCGTCTGCTGGGGCGGGATTGGCGGCAGCAAGTAGTGTACATGTTCCCAAAGAAACCAGTATTACTCTATCTATTGGAGTGAAGAGCGTAAGAGCAAATAACACACCACTTTGTTATGATTGTTCTGCAGGATCGGCAGTAGCTCGAATAACCTATGTTTGCGGTATCGGAAGCTAATTTTTCTGGACTGCGGACATGTCAAAGCAACAATGGTATAGGTACGGATTTTCTGGCTACGGTTCTGTAGGTGGGGGAACTGCGCTTATTGTGCAAGACGAAGGTGTGGTTGTTGATTCCAATGTATCGACACTGAATTTTATTGGTGCGGATATTTCTGCATTGACCGGAGGAGCGGGAATCGTTAACATTTATGTCCCTGCTGTATCTTATGCCAGTCATTTTAATACAACGGATGGTACGACTACAGGAACGGTGAGCGAAAACATTTCTCGTACCACTGCGATGATTGGTGCGCCCACTTCCGAAGGCAATCCCTTCTCAACCAATGGATGGGCGGGAACTAATCAAGCCGCTACTTTAAGCAACAGTGTAACATTCACAACGGGAGGGGATGTAACGGGATTTGGTGGGGATTCAACCATGACCGTTACTGTTTATGATGCAGATGGTTCAAGTGTCCTTGAAACCAGAACAACTCCTTCGATTACTGGAGATGGATCGTATGGAGCTTCTAACATTACGATTACGATTGCCAATTATGCTGCAGATACAAACCGCTTTAAGGCTCGTCCTACGGTCACTGTTGCCATTGGCACGATTTTAACGGCTGCAGGTAGGGAAGGTGGGCGATATAACGTGGTTGTATCTATGACTACCGATTCCGCCACCGATGGAACGGGAACTTATACTTACACCCAGACATCAGTATTTTACGATACGAATCCCAGTACTCCGAGTTTATCAGGTGTTACGATTGCAGAAACTGGCGGTTCGGTTCTTACCAAACATTTGTCTGGGGTTGAGTATTACATTTTGAATTCGGCTTTCACCGTAGCCGTTGCAGACATTGACAACTTAAATCGGAACACTGCCAGAACAAGCCAGAATCTGCAATTGGTTTTCAATAATTATGGGACTTCCACATTAAATCAATCTCCCTTGTCAGGAGGGGCTGGGAACGCCAATTTTACTGGATGGACAACCGATTACAATATCCAAGATGTTTCTTACTCCAATAGTTCGGTAACGATTACTTCTTCCAATTTTCGTTATCGTGGAACTGGTTCGAGGGTAAGAGGTAGGGCAAGGGATACATGGGGAAATTCCAGCTATTCTAATTCCAGTTTTGCCAATGTTTTGATAGATACTTATACCACCACCAGCACTGATCTTGTAGAGGATTTTGATGATGAAGATAGGCGACAGGACAGCGGTTATAATTCTGGAAACACTGCGGGAAATTGGAATAGTACAAACTCGTTATCTGCAGGAGAAGCCCAAGTCATTGGAGGGGAATTGATTGTACCAAGTCAAGGGACGCTTACCAGTGGTGCAAGTAATCCTAATTGGTCAACTTATACACCTTCATCAGGTGGGGCGAATCCTGATTATTCTTCGATTGGCGCACCTGTAAATTACTATCGAACCATTGTCGATACGTCTGGAACCAGTAGAGCCGGATTCACTATGACACTTAGTGGTACTTTTGTAGCAAATGCGACAACGGATCTTGCCAACGAACATTTGAAGATTTTCATTTCTCGTCGAGCGTCTGCAAGTGGAGGTAACTCCGGGCCAACCAATACAGATACACTAAAAATGCATGGGGCAGTTTACAACTTTGCTACTTTTAATGATGGCGTAACCAACGGTCAAATTAGAGAATCTTCGTCCAGCGGAGGGACTGTAAATTGTACGTTTGGCGGTTTGGATTGTCAAAATGGTTTTTTTATGCACATACAGATCACCAATACGGCTGTAAAGATTGATCGCCTTGCTGTGAGTTTTGCCTGATGTTCTATTCTTCAATTTTCAAGGTTAAGGTGCGCTCCGATGGATATATTTTGATCTCCATCTCAACCGATCAAAATCGGTGTGATGAATATGCTTTCACGAAAGGCGAAATCGAACCAGCATTAGAGGACGATCCAACGGATCGCATTTGGTCTGGAGTCAATGGATTTGCCATGAAACGAACCCAAGAATACGGGAAAATACGCATTAAGGCACACCGAGCAAATATTATATATAAAGTATCTCGCCAAGAAATAGATATTCTCAATTCTCAACTGGTCGAAGCGACTCGAAAAGCTCCACACATTGAAAGACAGGAATCAGGTGTAGAAATCGAGATATTGCCAGAACCAGAACAAATTCAACCTGATATGGAGTACATGATCAATCGGTTGAAACAAATCATAAGACAAGAATTTAGTGCATTGGAAAAACTGCCTATTCCAACGCCTCAACCTATATCCCCCATTCCAACTGTAGCCAGTAATCCTATTTTCATACCCAAAAATGTAGGATCACAAGTAACAGGGGAGATTAAACATCAACAGCAAGACGAGGTATCGATCAACGATGCTTTGGAGTCATTAAAACAACTACGGAGATTGAAAAAATGAGTGTAGGAATTGATATAGGAACGATGAATCTGGTATCCGCCAGAAAAGAAGGAGATCAAATCGTTACATCTCGATTACGGGATGCTTTTTTAGATTTACCCATGAGTTCAAAAAAACTTTTGAAGTTATCAGGTACAGATTTTTTGGAGCGTGGAGAGGAGCTTTTGATCATTGGAGATGCCGCATTAGAGATGGCTAATATGTTTGGTCGTGAAGCCCGACGACCGTTACACAAAGGACTTGTATCCAGTTCTGAAATGGATGCGCTGGATGTAGTAGGATACATGATCAAAAGTCTTCTTGGGGAACCCAAAGAACCCAACGAAGTTTGCTACTATTCGATTCCAGCCGCCCCTATTGATAACCCTGATCGAGATGTAATTTACCATCGTCGATTGTTTGAACGTGTGGTTCGAGAGGCTGGTTATACACCTGTTTGCGGAAACGAAGCGATGGCGATTATATACAGCGAAGCATCAAGGGAAAACTTTTCTGGTTTGGCTTTATCGTTTGGATCTGGAATGACCAACATTGCAATGTCGAATTTGGCTGTCGAATGTATGTCTTTCTCGGTTGAACGTGGTGGGGACTGGATCGATGAAGGGGCGGCAAAATCTATTGGTTCAACGGCTGCAAATGTATGCGCTGTTAAAGAGAAGGGGATCGATCTTTTGGAGCCAAAAAATCGAATCGAAGAGGCCATATCCTTTTATTACCAAGAACTGATCGAATATGTCATTGACCATGTAGCAGCGGAATTCAATCGAAAGAAGCTCCACATGACGATCACTAAATCGCTTCCTGTCATCGTGTCTGGTGGAACCAGTTTGGCGAAAAATTTCTTACCCTTTTTTCAAAAGGTTCTCGCCAAGAAAGAAAGCAAATTGCCATTCAAAATATTGATTACCAGAACTGCACGATCTCCCTTAAATGCGGTTGCTCAAGGTCTTCTCATTCAAGCGATGCAAGAGGATTGAGATAACAAATGGGTTTTAGCAACCAAGAAAGAATCAACATGAACAGTAAGGCGTTGGCGGCTTCGGTCGTCGATGCCAATCCTGTAGCGCAGTGGTATGAAACCAGAAATCCATTTGCTTTCATGCTGGATGGAAACAAGATTCTCACTCAAATCTCGTCGGTTCCTGTTGCTGCCAATCTTACAGATGCCAGATCAAATGCTTCTTCAAATCCATCTTTAATTTCGGATCTTTCTCAACCTGCATCTGCTATCCGTATGACTGCCGTATCTGGAACCAATAATACCACTTTTTTGGCCTATTCCACATATAATGATACGTCATCGACCAAACTGGACAACTGGATTCAACCTCAAATGGTGTTGCAATCAAGTGGGGCGGCTTCCATTGGTTATACGGTAATTCTTTATGATGGCGATCCGAATGCAGGAGGTACAGAAATCACAACTACCGATGGCACAAGCGGAACCGGATCGGCTAAATCCGTTGGATGGATCTTCAATTATGCTTTGGGTATGTTGCTTTTGTCAGATGATTTTAAGGCCAGTGTTTCCAATCCTTATATTATGGGGTTTCGATACACAGGTAGTACAGCCAATGACTCGTCATCAACGGCTATCACCCTGACTGCAGATGAAACGATTGTTTCTGGTGACATTGTTCGCATTGTTCAAAATGGAGAGGGCGGAGGGTTAACGACTGGACGAGCAGTCAAAGCAATTTCCACAAGTACTGTCGGATCAAATGTTGTAGGTATTGCAACCAGTGGAGCTACACAAGGCAATACCTTTACAATGGAATCCACTGGCCGAGTTTCGATCACTTTTGGATCTGCATTGGCTGCAACAAATAACGGACAACGAGTTTTTTTGTCCGGTACATCAGGAAGAGCTACTTTAACAGCCCCTTCGTCATCAGGGAATACGGTGGTTGAACTTGGAATTTTACAGTCTGCTAACGGTAGTGACACCACAATACCTGTATTGGTGAACATAAAAACATTGGTTACACTTGATTAAAACGTGTATATTATTTTTCATTCAATCCACCCAATTCAATTCATCATGGAGAATAAACAATGGCTACTTACAAAGGGGTAGGGTACGATACAACGAACGGACGTACCCGAACAGGAACTTCATCAGACGACATTAGTTTTGATGCACAAATTACCGCAACCGATGCGCTTTCGGTCACAGGCGGAACGACTACCGATACTCTGTCGGTCACAGGAGATGCCAGCGTAGGCGGTAATCTTGATGTGGCCGGAGACATCATATCACGAGGGGCGGTCGATTTAGTTATTCAAGATAATTTTATCGACCTTAACTTTGCTAACTCAACAACCACCGCAGAAGCAGGTGGTTTAACAATTCAAATGAATCGTACCAATGCTTTCACCGCAGGTACAATCACAACTTTTGTGGCTGGTTCTGCTGGTGTAAGTAATCCAACATTTACTTACACTGATGCTGGAGGATCTTCGACTCTGACTGCTGGCGACATCGTGGTTATTGATGGTGCGGGAGATTCTGAAAATAACGGTATTTATGTCGTTAGTTCTGTATCTGGAGCGTCTTTTCCTCAAACCGTAACAATTAAAGGTGTTGGTACGACTGCCACAGATGCTTCAACTCCTTTCGCCCAGACTCAATTCACTGCTGCCACTGGTAATACTGCCACTGGTTTTAAGACAGATCTTTTTGTTCAATTGGTTGCAGATGGATCAAGTGCTTTCACCGATTCTGGTGGATCAACTTTCGCCAAAGGGACTTTCTTGACTGCATACCATACCGCAGCAACCGAAAGTAGTTTTAGTGCGGATGGCGGTTATTCTACAGTTGAGAGTACTCTTCAATCTGCTTACAATGGCGGTAATACCATCGCTACCACTTCTGGATCAGATGTACCCATCACCTTTACTCTTCAGCGTGATGGTTCTGGTCTTTCGGTTCAAGGTTCATCTTCTGGTGTTGGTCAAGTCAGTATCGGGGGTACAACTGCTGTCGATTCCTACAGCTTTAACGCTACTGGTGCAGCCAGTACGATTAATTCAACTGGACAAAATTTATCTATAAAGACTACCACAAGTGGTACTCTGCAACTTGAATCGGCTGCTGCCTTAGATATTAATGGGGTTGCAGGTACATTGGATCTTACTGGCGGTCTTACGGCTGCTTTGTCTGGTGCAGCATCCTCTATCACTTCAACCAGTCAAGATCTTACTATTGGCACAGCGACATCAGGTGAATTAAAATTAGATGCTGTTGCGCTTCTCAATATCGACGCTGGTGCAAATCTCGATGTCGATGTAACGGGAACTGTTGACATTTTAGCCTCTTCAACCTTTTCCATTGATGGTACAGGCACAAGTAACGTAACGGCTACTTCTGGTGATCTTACTGTTTCAACTGCAACATCTGGAGATCTATTGTTGGCCAGTGCTGGCGAGATGGATCTTACTGCAGGGGCGAATCTTGATGTTAACGTAACTGGAACGATTGATGTTTTGGCTTCATCGACATTTAGTATTGATGGTACTGGAGCTTCTAACGTAACCGCTACAAGTGGTGACTTGACCTTATCGACCGCTACAAGTGGTTCATTAGTCCTTGATGGTGTGGCTCTGGTTGATATTAATGCAGGTGCAAATCTGGACATTGATGTAACAGGTACTTTCGATATGCTTTCATCTGGAGCGTTTTCGATAGATGGTACTGGTGCAAGCAATGTCTCCGCTGCAAGTGGTAACCTAAGTCTTTCGACTTCCACAAGTGGAGATGTGGACATCTCTTCTGCAGGAGATATTGATCTGGATGGTATTAACATCCAAGCGGATGCAACTGGTGCTTTGAGTCTTCAAGGGGCTACCAGTTCTGATCTTACTCTTGCGGCAAACACTGGTTCAACTCAAACCTTGACGATTGCTGCCAGTAATGCAGATGGCTCCAATGTAGCTGATCTTGACATTGATGCAGATGGTGCGATCACGATTGATTCGGTAGCTGCAACTTCGATTACAGCCGCTGGTAACAGTAATGCGACCTTGCAAACTGGTACAGCGTCAACCGCTACAGGTGAAGCGCAAATCGTTTCAAGTTTTCCTCAGTTTGTAAAGATCATCAAAGCAAATGCTTCTGGTGTTGCTGCTGGTGATGCAATCTTCTTGGGACACGATGGGGTTGATGGCTTGGTCTGCGGTAAGGTCGATGCAGATACCATTGGAACTGCTCGTTTTGCTGGTGTTGCACTTGAGTCAAAGACTGCAGGACAAGACTGTCGAGTAGCTATCTCTGGGGTAGTGAAAGTTGTTACAAGTACAACGGCCTTCAATGGTGCAAATCATCGAGGTCAACCTGTTTATGTCTCCACAGATGTAGGCAAAATTCAACCTTCCGCACCTACTGGATCAGGCGATGTAGTTTTCCAAGTTGGGCTATGTGTAGGTGGTTCTGGAACTTCTTGGGAAGTTCTGTTACAACCTCAATTCATCATGGAAATTGGTTAGGGTGAAACCTTGACATAATGGCAAAATCTCCGTTATGTTGTGGGGAGGGAGTGCTGTTGCTCCCTCCCCCTTTTTTATGACAAAAACACAATAAGGATAAAAAAATGCCAATCTATGAATACAAATGTCCCAGTTGTGGGAAAACCATAGAGATTTTGCAATCTCTGGACGATCCCGCTCCTCGTTGCCCCAAAGGATGTAAAAAATCGTCCCATCCAACTGGGGTAAAAATGAAACGTCTTATTTCTCAAACTTCTTTTGTACTTAAAGGCGGTGGCTGGTACAAAGATGGTTATGTCAAAGGAGCGAACTAATGTCTGCAATCCCCTTACATAAAAAAATACGAAAACTCGGTGGTGGAGATGGAGTTGAACGCATGATGAAACTCTTTGTCAAAATCACGAACGGTGTAGCTTCTGACCAAGATCGAGCAGAATACAAAATGGTTAAGGAAGGATTAAATTACTGGCAGATCGATGTAGGGTTTGATTGTGACAGTGATGGTATTCCTGACACCGTAGATATTTTTCGCCAAAATATTGAAAATTTAGGGTGTTGTCCTTTAATCCCCACAACCAGTAGAACGAAAAAAACATCCTCTGGTCGTAGGAAAAAGAAATGATTTTTTATCTTCTTTTGGCGGCTTATGGTCTTACCTTTGCCATTCAACATAAAATTGCATGGCTGCATGAAAAATCATCTTTTTTAGATGCGATGTTAACTTGTACTTTTTGTACTGGCTTTCATGCAGGCTGGATAATGTGGCTTATCTATTTTTGTTCTCAATGGTCGATAGATGATACCATTTGGGAACGGCACACAATATTTGAAGTGATCCCGTTTGCATTTGCTGCAGCAGGAACCAGCTATATTTTAGATTCTTTGGGTCAATTCTTGGAACCATCGGGGGAATAATGGAAAAGTGGAAAAAAGGAGCGATTGCAGTAGGAATAGGGGCATTTTCATTCCTTGTATACAAAAGATTTGCTCCTTTCTCTTCCTCTGTTATTCCTATTCCAGAAGCAATGCGTCAGAAAATGACTGGGTTGAGTTGGCACGATTATTGTCCTGTAGGACTTGATGACCTTGTTTTGGTTCGTGTTCGATATCGAACTTATACGGGATTGTCCGCAATGGGAAAACTGATTGTGAACAAAGATGTAGCTCCAAGTTTGATTGCAGCTTTCAAGGATCTCTATGACATTGGATTTCCCATTAAGCAGATACGCCCCATTACTCGATTCGATGCAGATGATCCTACCAGTATGAGAAATAACAATACTTCCGTTTTCCGCTGTTCACATCGAGAAAAAGCCTCGAAAGACAAACGAGGTACATGGTCAGAACATGCCAAAGGCGAAGCCATCGACATTAATCCTTTGGTCAATCCCTTTGTCATGGGATCGGGAAAAGTTGTTCCTGTAGAAGGGAAGGAATATGCGAATCGAGATCTCAAAGTAAAAGGGATGGTAACGCCAGAAGTTGTGGAGATCTTCAAAAAACATGGTTGGAAGTGGGGCGGAAACTGGAAGTCTTCAAAAGACTACCAACACTTTTCAATTGGTGGACGTTAGGCTTTCGCTCGCCTCTTTTTTCTTCTTTTCTTACCTCCCGACATTAGAGTCATGTAGCCTGTTTTTCTGCGACGAGATTTGTTTCTTTTGTTTCGAGGGTGTCCTTTAATGATTGAAATTTCACCGGACACCTTGAAGGATTTGAATGTACCAGCAACGAAAGAAAGTGGTGAATTGACTGTTGCACGATACCCATTGGTTAGCTGTTCAACCTTGCGTAATGAATACCCATTCATTTTCGCCCATTGCACTACACCCCGCTTTGACCACCGTTTTCCCTTAAAAAGAACTTGATAGCTTTCACTCTGAAGAGGCATAGGAGGTAAGGATTTTCCTAATCCAAGTAACGAATCTCCATCTTTATACACAGGTGCAGATACTTGCTTTGACCAGTCTGCCATAAGATCCATGACATTTTTTTCGGGAGTCTCTGCGATGTCTTCACTTCCGATTGCCTCTTCCACAAGTCTTCTCTTTCTGGCGATGATTGCAGCAATCCTATCGTCAATGGTTCCTCTTGCATGGAGATACCAGATGTTGGTCGGTCGTTTTTGGCCAATCCTTCGGATTCGGTCTTCTGCTTGATCCAG
>MDSZ01272244.1_pt1 | contig 19260 bp, 15 predicted proteins | sample 811201 | NCBI WGS metagenome assembly MDSZ01 (sample SAMN05326647, study PRJNA326480) | marine metagenome | isolation source: seawater | place: Indian Ocean: North | collected 2010 | reverse complement strand
CCAATGGATCGTCCGAAATTCCAACCGAGCCCATCCTGCCTAACCATGTCAGGAAGCACCTTAAGGTATTTTTCCGCAAAGGTTCTTAACTTCGGTAATTTCCTGTCTTTTAAATGGACATTTGCGTGAAGTTGTAATGCTTGTCGAATAAAAATGAACGAGAGAAGACCATAAACATCGTAAACTCCTCCATTTGATTTATTGTTATCGTCAAAAAAACCAGTAGAACTTGTCGATTCAATTCTTTCGACGAATCGGTCAATGACTTTTCCAGTATCGTCTTTTTTAGATAAGCCAAAGCTGAATCGTGCGACTGATTTTGCAATATTGAATGCCTGATAGTGATCGTCGTGATCAGAACGCAAAAGAAGACATTGATCTAATTGTTCGCGAGTTGGGTCAAGAAGTCTTTCCCAGACAGCATTTCTTTCTTTTGACGCACCAAAGGAAAGTAGCCCGAGAGAGGCGTATGCCATACCGTTATCATTTGCGTCTTCGTTAAAAGCCTGCTGAGTAATACAACGTGCAGATAAATCATGGAGATCATAGTCTCCAAGTTCGACTTCACCCGTGGCTCTAAAAAATTCGCCGATAGCAAGTGCGGCGTGGCCAGGTTCATCCACGCGAGATTGTTCACCGGGTGCGGGTGTGACCGAGCCATCTTCGTTGATGTGCTGAAGGTTGTTACCTAGAAGTGACCTCGCTAGGTCCAAGCATTGATCAGAAAAATTATGCATATGGTTGCAAGAATAGGAAAATATAGAACATTAGAAAGTGTCGTGAAGGCAGACTTTTGTCAACGAGTTATGAGGTATGTATAAGGTCTAAAAATTCTTTATTAGATTTGGTTTTGGACATCCTATCCAATAAGCTTTCCGCTGCATCCACAATTTTCATGGGAGACATAGCTCTCCTTAAAAAAGAAGTTTTTTCAAGAATATCTGGATCTACGAGATCCTCTTCTTTTCTTGTTCCTGATGAAGCAAGATTAATTGCAGGCCAAAGTCTAAGTTCAGCAACTTTACGATCGAGTATAATTTCACTATTTCCTGTTCCTTTAAATTCCTGAAAAATTAGTTCATCCATTTTTGAGCCTGTTTCAACAAGTGCAGTAGCAACGATTGTAAGTGATCCTGCTTCTTCAGAGTTTCTAGCTGATGAAAATATTTGCCTAGGTTTTTCTAAAGCACGAACATCTAGTCCCCCAGTCATGGTCCTACCGCTTTTTCCAGACGCAGCATTATAGGCCCTTGAAAGCCTGGTAATGGAATCCATCAACAAGACAACATTTTTATTACTTTCTACAAGCCTTTTGGCTCTTTCAATTGCAAGCTCAGCAATTCTTAGGTGAGTCTTAACCTCTTCATCGTTTGACGAAGCAAAAATTTCGGCCGAAACAGTTCTTTTAAAGTCAGTTACTTCTTCAGGTCGCTCATCAACCAAAAGAACCATTAAATGGCACTCAGGGTGATTTAATTCAATTCCTTTAGCAATATCATGCAAAATTGTGGTTTTACCGGCACGGGGTGGGGCAACTATTAAGCTTCTCTGTCCTTTGCCGATCGGACAAAAAAGATCAAGAACTCTAGTGGTCATTCTTTTTTCATCCGTTTCCAACAGAAGTTTCTCTTTTGGTTGTATTGTGGTTAGTTGATCAAAGCGAAATTGTTGTTTACGATCTTTTATCGTAAAGCCATCAACTGTATGGATAAAACGAACTTTTGGATTGGGTCGATTTTTGTCAGGTATCGCATCCGCTTTTAATACAGACCCTTTTTTAAGTTTGAATCTACGGATTAGCTCTTTCGGCACAAATGGGTCCAAAGGTGTTGTTTTTCCTCCTCTGGAAGGATCTAGCAATACACCAGTTTTATTTTCATTGAGGTCTAATATACCCTCAACTTGCAATAAATTTTGATCAGCATGATCGTTTTCGCTCATAGAATTATGTAAAATTTTGGCAGTGTGCCTAGATAAAGGTCGATAAGTCGACGGGGTAAATTAATATCAGACAACACAAAGCAACTATAGCAATGTTTGATGAAATATTAATTAATAAATCAATTAAATGATTTAAAATTTGTTTAGTCAATCTTGTACTTAATGTGTAAAAGGATTTGTTATTATCTTTAATTTCTTTAAAAAAGTGGAATTTGATGAATAAAGTTTTTTACTTAACTACCGCAATCGATTATGCCAATGGTTCTCCTCATTTAGGTCATGCATATGAGAAAATCCTCGCAGATGTTATAGCCAGAACCAAAAGACTTAATCGAATAAAAACTCATTTTGTGACTGGATTAGATGAGCATGGTCAAAAAGTTCAACAGGGAGCGGAGGCTGAAGATATAACTCCGCAAGAGAGGTGTAATGGAATTGCTAGAGAATTTATAAATTTACTTCAAAAATTAAACATATCGAATGACGATTATATAAGAACAACTGAGAAAAGGCATAAGCAAGTTGTTTCAAAAACACTTCAAGAATTGTTTAATCGGGGGGATATTTATAAGGCAGAATACTCCGGTTTTTACTCGATGCGAGCAGAGCAATTCTTGCAAGAAAAAGATAAAGTAGATGGGAAATGGCCAGAAATTTATGGTCAAGTTACTGAGATTACGGAAAACAACTATTTTTTTAAACTAAGTAAATATCAAGATTGGTTAATTAAATACCTTAATGATAAAGAAGATTTTATCGTTCCAATTTTCAGAAAAAAACAGGTACTTGAGTTCTTGAAAGAACCTCTTAACGATTTATGTATATCACGACCTAAAGAACGACTTAGTTGGGGCATTCCCTTACCCTTTGATGATAATTATGTGACTTATGTCTGGTTTGACGCTTTGGTAAATTACATCTCTGCAATTGATTTTGGGAAAGATACATTTTCAAACTTTTGGCCTGCTGACCTTCATGTGATCGGAAAAGATATTTTGGCTCCTCCTCACGCTGTTTATTGGCCAATAATGCTAAAAGCCTTGGATTTGCCCATGCCAATGCAAATTCTTGCTCATGGGTGGTGGATGAGTTCGGGAGAGAAAATGTCTAAGAGTACTGGTGAAGTTGTGGATCCGCTTAGTCTTGTGGAGCAAAGGGGTGTTGATGCGTTTAGATATTTCGTAATGAGAGAAATGACCGTGGGTCAGGATGCAGAGTTTTCCATCGATCGTTTTGATTCAAGATACAGGACAGATCTTGGAAATGATTTAGGAAATTTAGTAAGTCGTCTTTTTCATATGATTACGACATATGAAAATAGTGTAGTACCTGAAGTTACAATTAATGAAGAATTTGAAATAAAAATTAAGAATTTATTTGAAGAAACAAAATCCAAGGTACTAGAACTTTTTGATAAATATCAATTTAATCAAGGACTAGATCAGATTTTTTTATTCATACGATCCATCAATAAATATGCAGATGAACGCAAGCCTTGGAAATTAGCAAAATCAGTCGACTTTGAAGATAATGGAAAACTTAAAACTTGTTTGGGTGTCATGGCCGAAAGCTTAAGACTCGCCATTCAGATGATTGCCCCAGTAATGCCTGGAATTCACTCAAAGGTAAATGCCCTGATGGGTTTAAACCCCTGTGAGTTTTGGGAAGATGATTTAAATTGGGATTTCAGACTACAAGGAAAAAAACTAGGACAAAAACCAATTTTATTTCCTCGCATTAATTAGCTTATATCTTAGCTGTCTTTTTTATTGAGCTTAACTTCAGTTGAATGAATTCGTGTTTCATCTGCTTCCAATATTTTAATATTCATATTATAAAGCGATAGACTTTCACCCCTTTCCGGAATTCTTCCAAGTTCTTTGGTTATCAATCCTCCAAAACTTGTTAATTCCTCCTCAGATTTTATTTCTAGTTCTTCAGGCAAATCGTGCACAGATGACATTCCAGAGATTTTCCATTTGTTGGAACCAGATTTTACAACAGCTTCTTCCTCTGAATCAAATTCATCCTGAATTTCTCCGACAACTTCCTCAAGAATATCCTCCAGGGTGATGACACCATCTATTCCTCCAAATTCGTCTTGAACCAATGCCATATGAACCTTCCATTTCATCATTTTTTTAAGAGCTACTGGTAGTGGGTCGTCGGCAGATAAAATTGCGGGTGCTTTGGAAAGTGATTTGAAATCAACGCTTTTGCCTTCGCACATTAGACGGAATGCATATTTTACATGAATAATTCCGATGCAATGGTCGAGATTTCCTTTGCAAATGGGTAATCTTGTATGGCCAGAAGATCTTGCTATTTTGAGACATTCTTCAATTGGGTCCTCGTAATTTAAAACTTGGACTTGGTTTCTTGGAACAAGGACATCACGAACATGTAAATGTCCCATTTCAAGGGTGTTTCCAACTATCTCAAAAACTTCTGGGTCTAAGGTTGAGCTTTCTCTGCTGAGAGTTCGAATATGATCAGCCAATTCGTTTTTTTCGTCTTCAACCTCAATTTTTGGATCGCTTACAGAGTGCACGAATTTTTCTATTTGCGTAAGAATGACTGAGATTGGAAGACAAATAAATCTTGCAGCAAGCATTAGGGGTTTTCCCAATCTTAAGTGAATATTTAAAAATGAACTTGCAGCAAATGATTGTGATGCAATTCCAATCCAAGCTCTTTCCCAAAGAAATGCCAAAAAAGCAGAAAGTCCAAAACACCAAAAAAGATTTATATTATTATTAGTAAAAATTTGTTTAGATAGAAAAATGAATGAAGTGGTTCCCAATATAATTTGTAGGCTAGACAAAAACGCAGATTCTACATGGTAAGGCCTTTCATGATTTGGGGCCGCAAAAAGAGACCCTAATAATTTATCAGAATTTTGATCATCAGGGATTGAGGTAATTCCGGCTCTAACTCGATCAAGGAAGACCCTCAAAGTACTTACATACAACCCCCAAAAACTTACAAGAAGCCATAAAGTGAAGATAAAATATTTGAATTTTTCGAGAATGATTAGCTCATTCATGATTTACTATCAAGCTCATTAAGAACTTTTTCTAATGCATCCAAAACTTTTCTATTTTCCTCTATGGTTCCTACAGAAATTCTTAAATACTTATTTAGACTTTGAGGCATTGGCCTAGTAATAATACCAAGTTTTTCGAGTAGTTTAAAAACCTTTAAACCATCATTTACATCAACCAATAAAAAGTTTGCCTTACTTGGAATAAATTTAAGACGGAGTTTTTGAAATCCATTCTCAAGCTGTTGAAGACCAGCAAAGTTTTTCTCCCTACATTCTATGACCCAATTTTGATCTTCTAAAGCAGCAATAGCTGTAGTTTGGGCAACAGAATTCACATTAAAAGGTTGTCGGGCTTTCTGTAGGAGATGGATTAACTTAGCATTTCCGTAACCGTACCCAATGCGTAAACCGGCAAGACCATAGATTTTGGAAAAAGTTCGCATCGCCAAAATTTTTTTTCCTGAGCGAATAAGTGGGCGAAGGTCAGTTGGATTCAGAAGATATTCTGCATATGCTTCATCCAGGCAAAAAATTACATGATCAGGTAGAGAGTTTACAAAGTTTATTATTTCAGAAGAAGAATTTGCAGTTCCAGTAGGGTTATTTGGACTAGGGAGAAAAACAATTTTAGTCTTTTCTGTAACCGCATCTCTCATTTTACTCAAATCATGAATGAGTTCGGGCATGGGCACCACGACCGGTTGAGCACCCATTAATGTTGTGACAAGTTTGTACACTACAAATGCGTGCTCGCCTACAATTACTTCATCTCTTGAGTCTAAAAAGACATGGGCAAGTAATTCGATTATTTCATTTGATCCATTTCCCAGAATTATTTGTTCAGGATCGAGTTGGTGGAGATTAGCGATTTTTGATCTTAGATCTAAACCACTCCCTTCCGGATACAAATGAATTTGGTCTAAGCTTTTTTTTCCAGCATCGATTGCTTTGGGAGATGCACCCCAAGGGTTTTCATTCGAAGCTAATTTACATATATTAGAAGAATCAAGATTGTATTCTTGAGCAACTTGTTCAATTGGCTTACCCGGTTGGTAAATGGGTTGATCCAGAATGCGAGGATTCGCAAGTTGGGAAAAATTCATATTGTTACTTCAAAATAAATATTTCAGATCATTGATCAAGTAAAAGGGTGAACGAAACATGGTGTTGAGGTTCGATATAAATTCTTTTAATTTAGATTTGTGAAAGTTGCGGTTATGGGTGCTTCGGGATTACTTGGTTTTGCAGTATGTAAATCTGCTCTTAGGCGTGGTCATAAAGTCTATCCGTATTCTAGTTCTAATAATCAAACGATAGAAGAGGGCATAACTTGTAAGAGTTTACTAATAGAAAACGATGAGTTACTAACGAGAGAACTTTTTGACAATTGGCCTGATGCTATAATTAATTGTGCTGCGATTTCATCTCCCGATGCGGTTAACCTTTGCCCAACTAAGTCGAAAAAAATAAATGTTGATGGAGCTTACCGTTTGGCATCTATTGCATCTCATATAGGTGCTCGATTTATCCATATATCTACTGATATGGTGTTCGATGGATCAGATGCTCCATATCGTTCAACTGATATTCCAAACCCTCTATCCGAATACGGAAGACAAAAATTGGAAGCAGAAAAAAAAGTTTTGTCAGTAAGTGATGAGAATATTGTTGTTTTAAGAGTAACGCTAATAAATGGTAACAGTCCTCTGGGTAATAGAAGTCAGCATGAAAAAATTCTCAGAGGACTTGCTACTGGAAATAAATTAACTTTTTTTGATGATGAAATAAGACAACCTTGCTCAGCCGATAATGTTTCTGATGTAGTTGTTGAACTTATTGAAAGACCACGATTGAATGGTTTATTTCATTGGGCGGGTTCAGAAGAAATATCACGCTATAATTTAGCTGTAAAAATTCTAGATTTCTTTGGGATCAATAAAAAGAATATTGCTCGAGGTAGCATAAATGATGAATCACAACATATCTCTGCTAGACCGAAACATTTGTCTTTTTTATTGGACCCCTTATCGACGAAATTAAATGTATCTCCATCTTCAATTGATGATCAAATTAGACAAATGAACATTCCATCAGATCTGTATAAATGGTATAGAAGTTTTGCTGATTGCCCATCTAAATATATCCCACACTTTTAATCTTTTGATATGTCTTTAGTTATCTATCCTTTCGTTAAGGGTTCAGGGCCTTTAAATATGGCGACTGACTTTTGGTTATTTAATAAAAAGGAATTAAAAAACCCAATTTTTAGGCATTATGGATGGGAAAAAAAAGAGATTACATTTGGATATGGGCAAACATGGAGTTGGGTAAAAGAGCAAAAACAAGTGGACAATCTAATTTGTACAAGAAGACCAACAGGTGGTGGTATAGTTACGCATGGTCATGACTTTACATACACTTTAATTATTCCAAATCACCATGAATCATCCAAAATTGCCTCTCTTGATTTTTACGAATTTATTCATGTTTCAATAGGGAAGGCATTAAATGTTCAAAATATTTTTACTGTTTTGCAACCATGTTTGGTCAATGGGAAAAAAACATGCGGTATTCCAGGTGATTGTTTTCAAGAACCAGTAGGAAGAGACTTAATGCATAAAGGTACTAAAAGAAAAATTGCTGGTGCTGCCATGAAAAAGACTAAAAATGGAATTCTAATTCAAGGTACAGTGAATGTATCATTTATCGGAAACTTTAACCAAGAGAGTTTCCTTCAATATTTTGTAAAGGAAATAGAAGAGGTTATTTGCGAGAATTCTCTGCTTACAGAATGGCCAGAAAAATTTGACGACGAACATGGAAAATTTATCAGACAGTTTGCGTCTGCAGATTGGCGAGAAAAAAGAAAACCAATTTAACGAACAAAGGTGACGACATTTTCAACATGTCTGGTTTGAGGAAATAAATCGAAGGGTTGTACACGGGTTATATTGTAACCACCATCTACAAGAATTCTAGAGTCCCTTGCTTGTGTGGAAGGTTCGCACGAAACATATATAATTTTTTTGGGCTTAAATGAGAGTGTTTGATTTAAGAAGTTTACATCACAACCTTTTCGCGGTGGATCTATAATTAGTGAGCTTTCATGATCTTTATTTAAATCTTCAAAGATAGAAGCTGCATCTCCTAAAACAAAATGTGCATTATCAACATTATTTATTTTGGCGTTTGCACACGCCCAGTCAAATCCTTCTCTGCTTATTTCAATTCCAACTATTTTATTAAAATGTTTTGCAGCCGATAGGCTAAATAAACCTCCTCCACAATATGCATCCACTAAAAGATTAATATTTTTATCCCTGGCCTCATCGATAACATATTTGACGAGGTCAGGTAAAATAAAAGGATTATTTTGAAAAAATTCACCCGCTTTGAATTGGAAAGTTAGATTACCTATTTTTTCACAAACTATTTGTTTCGAATCCGTTACAACCCCTTCAAATGTATCCCTTAGTAAAACTGTTCCACCTTTTTTTTGTTTTTTTTGAAAAAAGAGATTTTTTCTGACAGTGGGTAGTTTTTCATTAATTCGATCAGTAGCTATTGGGCATTGGGGTATATCAACAAGAACATGTCGTGTTCCATATTTGAGAAATCCTAATTTCATTTTCTTATTGGGTCGTGTTTTTTCGAAATGAGGAGTAAGTTTTGACCGATAACCGTATCTTTTAGGACTTGGAAAAACTGGTAAGGTTTCAATTTTTAGGTCTGCTAATCTTTTGAAAGATTGAGATATTTGTGACCTTTTCCATTCGAGTTGTGTTTCGTATCTAACATTTTGGTATTGGCATCCGCCACAAGTCTGAAAAAGAGAACATTTTGCATCAACACGATCAGGTGATTTTTTAATAATTTCTATACAATCAGCTTCTGAATAGTTTTTGTGATTTCTGAATATTCGAGCTTTTACCTTTTCACCTGGTATTACATAAGCAACATGAATTACCCAATTGTTAATTCTTGCAATTCCAACTCCCAAATTAGTAACATCCTCTATCTCGATTATGATCTCGTGATGATAGGGGTATGGCTTATCATTAAAACCTTTAGGTGGATTTTTCATTTTATAGTATTTCGTAACTTGCTCGCACTCGACTTGCAAAACCCTTTTTTATAAAAAATGACAGCATCGATTAATAGTTTAGCAAATGAAAAAGTGAAGAGATTGGTAAAATTACGCGAATCGGCAAAAACAAGAGAGCAGGATCAACTTTTTGTGGTTGAAGGCTTAAAAGATTTAAAATCAATAATCGAATTTGGAAAAAAAATTAAGAATATCTATTATTGCACTGAACTAGTGGAAAAACACGGATATTTGGGAGACTTGGATAAATTCAAAAGTTCCAATATCCCACTAACTGAATTAGGATACGCTGCATTTACCAAGGCTTCTTACAGAAAAAGCTCAGATGGCTTTATTTCCACTGTCAGTATATGGAGTAATTCTTTGGATAAAATTTCTCTTAAAGCAGATAAATTATGTATTGTTTTAGACGAAACTGAAAAACCTGGAAATCTGGGTGCTATCATCAGAACAGTTCAAGCAATGGGAGTGAAAACTATTTTGTTATCAGATCTTGAAGTAGACTTTTTTAACCCCAATGTAATTCGCTCATCTCGGGGTTTACTTGCTGGTATAAATGTAGGTCAGGGGTCTAAAGATGAAATTTTTTCTTTTTTAGAAAAAAATGAATTTTCAATGGTTGGCACAAGTGGACAAGCAAAGCTTTCTTATTGGAATTATAATTTTGATGGTAAAATTGCCTTAATATTTGGAAGTGAAAAAGAAGGTTTGGGAGATTTTTGGCTAAATCGCATTGATAATTTGATTCAAATTCCCATGGCGGGAAATGCAGATTCTTTGAATTTGAATGTAAGTGTTGCTTGTATCTTAGCTGAGTATTGCAGAAAATTATAATAATTTACAATTTACGAAGCCAATCCAAACTGTCATCTAAGGATTTTTTCATATCTTTTATAGGTTTGTATCCAAGATCTTTTTGGGCGGATTCATTCGAAAACCAATGGTCATGAGAAAGCTGGCTGGCCACAAACCTTGTCATAGGAGGCTCTCCTTTCAATTGAAAAGTTTTCCAAATTTTTTCAAGCGAGTTGCCTAATAAATAGGCATTTTTAAAGCTTATTTTTTTGGTTATTTTCGGTAGGCTGATTTTCTCAAAAACTTCATTTAACCATTTCCAGAGTGATACAGGTTCGTTTTGCCCAATAAAATAAGCTTTTCCACCAAGTTTAGGATTTTTGATCATGGCATTCATTGCACAAATATGTGCATGGGCAACATTATCCACATGAGTTAAATCAACCATATTTTTCCCATCCCCAACTTGTCGTAACCTGCCTTTTTTATGTCTATCAATAACCCTTGGTAATAAGTGAGGATCATTTTCTCCCCAAATTAAGTGAGGGCGCAAGGAGAGTGTTTGAATGTTTGACTGATCATTCTTTGATAAAACATGTTTTTCAGCGATTATTTTGGTTTCAGCATAGAATGATAATCCTGTATTACCATATGCTAAAGATTCATTTCCGTTTTTTATTGGATGTCCTGAAAAAACAACGCTTGGCGTACTTGTATAAATTAATTTGGGCACATTGTATTTTATGCAATTTGCGAGAAGTTTTTCCGTTGCGAGAACATTCGATGAATAAAATTCAGAATATTGACCCCATACCCCAGCTTTTGCGGCAACATGAAATATAATATCCGTTTTTTCAAAAAAAGTTTCTGGTAATGGATCTTTTGCAAGGTCGATACAATGATGTATACAATTTTCTGGAAAATCATATTTTGAAAAGTTTTTACTTCTTCCAATAGTATGAATTTCGTTATCTGTATCTTTAAGTTTTTTACAAATTGCTTTACCTACAAATCCTCTACCTCCAGTGATAATAATTTTCATTTTTAGGAGAGTTAGAATTGTTTTTTTTCAATAATTCGAGTCCATTTTTTTGATAATGAAAGACGATGAATTTTTGCGTTATGCCTAGAGTCTACAGGAAGTTTTTTTTCAAATACGACAAGGTTGAAATTGAAGGTAGGCATTTTATTATCAAGCAATTGAAGTATTTCATTTTTTATTAGATTTTTGTTTTGTTTTCCGTCTTCAAGTTCAACCACTATACATGGTTTTTGGTTTGTGCCTTTACCGATTCCAATTAGTGCCGATCGAGAAATGCCATTGATTTCGTTAATTAAGGGTTCGCATCTTTCAGTTTCTAAAGGACCGTTTACAGTCATGACTCTTTCGGCTTTCCTTCCTAAAAACCTCAGAAACCCATTGTCATCAATATATCCAAGATCTCCCATTCTGTGATAGTTCCTTTTTCCATCATTGAATTTTGAATCAACTGTAGCACCAGGCATTCGAAAGTATTTTTGGCTGACAACTGAACCAGAAACTGAAATTTCACCCACTGTTCCATTGTCGAGTTCGACAGGGCAATTATCTCCAAAGCCAAAAGGCGAGGATGTTATGGGCATTATTTTAATGATATTACCATTTAGTGGCTTGCCTAAACATGATCCTTTGCCATTGCAGATGTCTTCCTTTAGCTTCTTTATTTGAAATTGATTTACTGAAGTAAGCGGGAGAGCCTCTGTGGCACCATAAGGTAAAATTACATTTCCGTTTGGAAGTATTTGGGAGAGGTTTTTAACTAATGTTGGGTTAGTGGGTGCACCTGCAAGTAAAAGTCTCTTTACATGTGGGAGTGATAAATTATTTGATTTACAATAAACATATATTTTTTTGCCTATAATTGGGGATGCAAATGCTGTATTAATTTCAAATTCTTGCATAGCTTTTACTAGCAGTCCAGAATTTGCATTTGCAGGCTTTCTCGGATTCATATCAGGAATAACCGAAGTAACTCCAAGAGCCGGATTAAATAGTGCGAAAATGGGAAGTGTAGACAAATCTTTCTCACCATGCTCAAATCCGAAGTCATTTTTAAGATGATTAATTTGTGCATTGAACATTTTGTGAGTGTAGCAAACTCCTTTCGGGGGGCCGGTCGACCCAGAAGTGAATACAATAGCAGCTAGTGATTCATTTTTTTCAGATGTTTGCTTTTGTGCTGGAGAATTTGGATATCGCCCGATTTTTCTTATGAGACTGTGATTTCTTACCACAACTTTTTTCTCTACAGACTTAAATGCTTTCGGGAAAAATTTGCTTAAGAGATGAATAAGTGGAACACCAATTAAAGCTTTTGGACGGGTATTTTTAACACATTTTAGAAATGATGATATACCCATTCCAGGGTCTATAATTACAGGAATTGAACCAATTTGAAATATAGCAAATGTGATAACAATAAGTTGGTATCCAGGTCTTACTGCAAGTAGAACTTTATCGTGCTTATTGAGACCTTTACTTCTCAAATAATTTGAACATAAAATGACTTCATTACGCAATTGCTTGAATGACTTTGATTCAAAATCGTCAATTTTGGCAGAGACTATTGCGGTTTCATGTGGGTAAGAAGATGCAGCATCCTCTAAATAGCCATAAATGTTCTGGTGAGAAATACTCTTTCCCACAAAGCAATTTATTTAAGTTCAGCAAGCCAGCGTTCAGCTTCAATGGCTGCTTGGCATCCCATACCTGCAGCAGTTATTGCTTGTCTATAAACATGGTCTGCACAATCTCCGGCAACATAAACACCAGGAATCATAGTTTTAACTTGGGATCCCTTTTCAGGAATTAAATAGCCATTTGTGTCGAGAGGTAAGACACCCTTGAAAGGTTTTGTATTAGGAACATGACCAATGGCTATAAATACTCCTTTGCATAGAATTTTAGAATCATCATTATTCTTAAGATTTCTTATCATGATAGCTTCGACCTTGCCATCTTGATCTGGGATTATTCTATCTACAGCACTATCCCAAACAACTTCAATTTTTGAGTGATCGAGAGTTCGCTCTGCCATAATTTGTGAAGCCCTTAATTGATCCCTTCGGTGCACGAGTGTAACCTTAGAGCAAAATCTTGTTAGAAAAAGTGCTTCTTCACATGCAGAATCTCCACCTCCTACAACAACAACCTCCATATTTCGATAAAAAGCTCCGTCACATGTAGCACATGTAGTGACTCCTTTTCCTCCATACATTTCCTTTTCGCCAGAAACTCCAAGTAAGCGGGGTGCTGCACCAGTGGAAATGATAACTGCTTTTGCCTCATATTTTTTATCACCTGCTAGTAAAGTTTTTTTATCCTGATCAAAAACAACTTTATCGATAAAAGAATTTTCAACTCTTGCACCAAACCGAGTGGCTTGTCTTCTAAGTTGGTCCATTAGCGAATACCCGTCTACACCCTCTGGGAATCCAGGAAAGTTTTCAACTTCAGAGGTTGTTGTGAGTTGTCCTCCGGGTTGTTTTCCTTCGAGAATTAAAGGGTTTAAGTTTGCTCTTGCGGTGTAAATTCCAGCAGTAAAACCAGCACAACCAGTTCCAAGAATGATAATGTTTTCCATTAGAAGTTAATTTTGATAGGTAAGATGAATATATTATTAAAGAGAATAAATTTACAATTATGGCAAATAATTTGAAATCAGTCGAGTAGATGAAGTGGTTTGATAGTCATTGTCATTTGCAAAATTTCTTTAAAAAAAGAAATCTAGAGGAAATATTCTCTCGTTCAGAAAAAAATAATGTATCTAAAATGACAGCAGTCGGCACATCATTAGACGATTGGTCATTTTATAAAGATTTATCTCAAAAGTTTATCAATAAAGTTTATTATTCGGTAGGCTTACATCCATGTTATGTTGAAGAAAATTTCGAAGAAGAAATTTTTTCGATATCAAAATTTCTTATTTCAGATCATAGACCTGTAGCGATCGGAGAAGTTGGACTTGATTATTATCACCTACCAAAAGACAAAAGTTTGGCTAATCGTGTTATTGAAAATCAAAAAGTAGCTTTTAAGAAACAAATTGAAATAGCACAAAATGCAAGCCTTCCTCTAATTATTCATTCAAGAGACGCATTTGAAGATTGTATAAAAATATTAGATAGTAGTGAAATTAATTGGAATAAGGTTATTTTTCATTGTTTTTCCGAGGGAAAACATGAAATTCAAAAACTGAACGAGAGGGGCGGTATTGGATCATTCACAGGAATAATTACATATAAAAAAAACGAACATCTTCGTGAAGCAATGAAATTTCAAGGTATTGAGAATCTAATTCTTGAAACTGATTGTCCTTACCTCAGTCCACAACCAAAACGAGGTATTGAAAATGAGCCGGCAAACCTTTCAATTATTGGTAAATATATTTCTGATTTTACTGGAACTGATATTCACAAAATTTCAGAATGGAGTTTTTCAAATACATGCGATTTTTATAATATTAAATAATCACAGGTTTTTTGAAATTTGATCCGCAAAAATTGTAACCTTTGTCCGTTCACCAGTGGTTAAGAATTTAGCTCTCTTTATTGCCTTGGCAGTTGAAAGTGTGGGATTTGAAATCGTGTGAGGAAAAATATTTCTTCGGTTCATACGAGATAAAACTCCAGAGTTTTTCAGAATTCGAAGAACATCTCGCCTAACTTCGCATAATAATACATGGCAATTTTTTTCTTTAAGATAATCCAACAACTCTTCAAGTGCCATTACTGATGTAGCATCCAAATGATGTGCGTTAAGTAATTTCAGAATAAGCACTCTAAGATTTGGGTCTTCACCAACTCGTCTCATTTGTTCGTAGAATAGATCAGCAGCAGCAAAAAACAATTCGCCTTCTACATGTACAATGGAAACTTCAGGCTCAGGTCGACGACTTTTGGTTGATAGTTCAGCTAACTCACCATCTTCATTATATCCATATTCGACAATTTCAGGTTCCGCAACCTTTCTGAGAAACAAGAGAATCGAGGTTATGACACCTACAAAAATTGCCACTTGCAATGAAAAAATAAACCCTACTAATAATGTTACTGTAAATGTAATTGCATCTGATCGCGTGGCTCTTGATACAGCTTGTATTTGCCTTCCTTTAATAAGTGAAGCACCAATAAAAATTACCAAAGTTGCAAGAGCTGGAACGGGAATATAATTAACAGAAGAGCCAAGTAAAAAGTATCCTGCAAGAACTAAAAATCCTGCTAAAAGGTTTGATACGCCTGTTTTTGCACCAGACTGAATATTCAATGTGGACCGAGTTAATGAACCTGAAGCTGGCATTCCAGAGAAAAGAGAACAGCCAATATTACCCATTCCTATGGAAAAAGTTTCTTGATTTGTTTCTATTCTTTTACCATCCCTAGCAGCTAATGATTTTCCAATAGATAGTCCTTCGAGAAGACAGAGAAGAGAAATTGCAACAGACGCCCAAAGAATAATATCAATATTCTTAATTAGTATTTTAAAATTCAAAGTAGAGACAATTCCCACGCTTGAGTCAAAATTATCTAATGTCTGAACATCACCGATAAAATCTTTGAAAAAGAAATTTATTAATGAAGAAAGTAAAAGCGTAAAAGCTACATTTGGAAAAGTTTTAAGTTTAAATTGAAGAAAACAAAAAATGACTGCTGTAATTATGCTTACTGTAATGGCTGAAGGAGAAATATTTCCTAGAGCCAAAATCGTTGCATACGCAATTTGCCAAAAAGTTCCAAGATCCTCAGTAGATTCTAACTCTAATCCAAAGACATGCTTACCCTGATTTGCAATAATGAGACATGCCGCAGCAGTTACATAGGCGGTTATAACTGTCCTTGAAACAAATTGAATCATGAATGAAATTTTTAATAAAGATGCAACAATCAAAAAAATACCTGATAAAATGATTATCCATGGTAGTAAAAATATGGCCGAAGATTCTGCCATTCCATCTTGATTAATTATTCCAATACTAGCAAAAACGCCGAATAGTAATACAGCAGTTGCGTTTGTTGGCCCTAGAGTAATGAATTTTGAATTTGAGAATAAGCTTCCGATAATTGCAGAAACAGCTGAACCTAGTAAGCCATATTGAATTGGTAATCCTGAAACAAGTGCGTAGGCCATACCTTGAGGAATAGCTAAAAGAGCAACATTTAAGGCAGCTTTAAAGTCGTAAATTAAAAAATTAAAAGAATACTTTTTTAGAATATTAGAAATTGGTAAAATAGTGAAAATATTCATTTATTTAGCATGATAAAAAAAATATCTATCTTGCAATATGTTGTTTAATAAAAAGTTATTTAAGTTTTAAATTATTATTAAAATTATTTTTACAGTAGAGTTTAAATTATGGGAATAAAAGCCCATATTATTACAAGTTGGTTTTTTAAAATGATAAGATCTAATTTTGAAAAACTATATTCTCCTTAGCTTGATTCCAATTGTTTGAAATCTTTTCGTATTCTAATTTCGCGTCTTGGATTCTTTTATTGTGTGCTTTGAGTAATTTTAATTTTGGATTTGTGAATTTTTTTTCATCTTCCTTAATTCTGAGTTCAACTAATCGAGAATTGAGTAATTTTTGTCTAGATAAAAAATTTTTAAAATCTTCTTTAAGCTTATCAATGCCTTGAGCTAGTTCTTGATTTAAAGATTCTTTTAAAGACTTAAGATTTTTTGTAACTTCATTTTTTAAAACAGTCTCTAGTTGTTGGTTCGTAATCATTCTTTGTAATTGGTCTATGTGAGAGAGAATTTCCTCCACTCTTCCATATGAAGCAAGGGAATGGATGGTTAAGTAACTTTCAGAGGATTTTTTTTGCTGATGAATATTTTCAATTTTTCTCAAAACTAAAACTAGTGCGTCAATTTCTGATGAAACTTGAGCAAGCTCAGAACTTATGGCAATTTCTTCTATTGAAATATTTTCGGGATCACTCTCTGTTTCACTTAGATTTTTTGAGAATTTAAATTGATCATCTTCAAGGATGCTTATTTTGGATTTTAGTTCAATCAATTTTGGTAAAATGGGATTATTGAAATCTTCTTCTGAAAGCATTAATTTGTAAGTTTTTATGATTAATTCACCTAGTAAACTTGCTGCCTTTAGTGAATGTCCTCGTACTTTTAAATATGCTTGATGAGGATTATTCTTTGCTAATTCTAAATTGAAAAGTGATTGCAATATATCTTTTTGATTAGTTTCTAATCCTTCGAAAGGGCTAAAAATTATCTCTTTGGTTGTTTTGTTTTTTTCCAGTGCTGGTATAAGTGTTTTTATAAAAATTTCCCCAAGAAAAGCTTCTTTATGAAAAGCTATATGAGAATTCTTTTCAGATAAAAGTTCAAGAATGTATAGTTTTTCTGCCCATGCAGAATTCTTTTCAGAAGGAGATGTAAGCACCTCTTTGTCTTCAAATTTTTGAGTTTTTGAGAATTCCTCAATGAGCGATTCATCATATCCAACAAGAGTATTTTTATTAATTTGATCATAATAAAAGGCAGCACCAAATACTATTATGGTAATTGTAATTAGTAATACACTGTGCCACTTTTCCATTTTATAATTAATGTTTTGAATCTTCTTTTTTCGCAACCTGATAGTTTTTTTAAGGGCTTCAAATTTTCAAATGATTGACAAATCATGGTGACCGTATTCCATATGAAATTTGAAATTGAAAGAAGATTTAGTACCATTCGATTTTTCACAGAAACTGACAGCATTGCAGAAACCTCTGTATGCTTACATATTATCGCTTTTACCAAATAAAACTGAAGCAGAGGATGTTTTACAGGAAACTAATTTAATTCTTTGTAAAAAATCAAACGAATATGATCCAGAAGGTCATTTTCAAGGTTGGGCATTCAACATTGCAAGATTTCAAGTAATGGGCCACATATCGAAATTTAAAAGAAGCAAGTTATGCTTTAGCCCCGAATTAGTTGAAACTTTGGCAGAGGAAGTTATTGATTTAAAAGACTTAGATCTTTCTAGAAAAGCTTTGCAAATATGTTACGAATTACTACCGAAACACATGAAGCCAATTGCTACACTGAGGTTTCGGGAAGATAAAAGTTTACTTGAAATAAGTAAAAAACTTAAAAGGCCGATGGGCTCAGTTTCAGCCACATTATATCGAATTCGAATTAACTTGATTAATTGCGTAAAGAAGAGGATGCCAAGCTTAGAGGCAGAATTAGATTTTTAGTCTGATAAAAAAATATAATTTTTATGTAAGAAAAATCTTTGTTTTGCTAAAAGGGAATACAACATTATCCCATGAATTCTAAAGATTTTAAGTACAAGGAGCTAGATAAGTTAACTTTTAAGGTTTTAGACGATAATCATTCGCATAAAGATATCGAAAAGTTATCAAGCATACTTTTTGCAAGTAACGATGCTAGGAAAAGATACTTGTCATTGACTCGACAAGAAGCCCTGCTTCATTGGGAGGCAACTGATTGTAACACACACAAAAATACCAAAACGACTATTTCAAGAATAATTACTTTTCCATTAATTACATCGGTGGCAGCTGCAGTTCTCGCCATGATAGGAATTTGGTTTTTTCATAAAAATCAAAAAAATTATAGCAAATCAAAAATTTACTCTAATGCAAATTCGACTAATTTTTCTCAAAAAGTTAATTTCGATAAATCAATTGTTTCTAAAACTGGCATTAATTCAGAAAAAAAATCTTATTCGTTGCATAAAAGTTTTTATAATGAATCCCCATTTGTAAGCACTCGAAAGTTTTTTAGTGAGGCAGCTTATGGATTAAATATCTTACTCGAAAAAAGATCATATGGTGAAGGCGGAATGGTTGAACACTTTTCTGATATTACCTCATGGAAAAGGCTAAAACATTTAGAGGTTTCTTCCGAACATGGAGTATCACCAAAATTCGGAGACAAGATGATGAGGTTTTCTCCATTGGAAGTTAGTGAAGTTGGACAAGTAGCCGAAATTGCGGAGACAATTCAGATTCTTGATATTCGTGATTTAAAATTCAAGCAATCTGATTTTGGCAAAGCACAACTTCAAACTAGAGTATTTTTTAACAAAGGTGTAAACTTGTATGGAGATAAAACGAAATTTTCCGTTTCTTTTCATGCACTTAATTCATCCTTGAGTAATGAGAGCCAAACAGTAGCCCACCAGAAAAGTTCGATGACTAGCGATTTGAACCCTAGTACCTGGGAGGAATTAAATTCTGATTTTTCTTTTCCCAACGAAACTGAATTTGTCGTTGTTTCTATGTCTGCGCAGATGAGCGGGGTAAATGCTTTATTACCAAACTTGGAAAATCATTACGCCGACGGATTTTCGAT
>MDSZ01188891.1_pt1 | contig 19261 bp, 23 predicted proteins | sample 811201 | NCBI WGS metagenome assembly MDSZ01 (sample SAMN05326647, study PRJNA326480) | marine metagenome | isolation source: seawater | place: Indian Ocean: North | collected 2010 | reverse complement strand
TCCAATGCGAACGATTGTTCTTTGTTTCGAGGAGAAACCCCCCAAACACCTCTCTTATTTTCTCTTACACTGACAAGGGGCGAAAAATAATTTTCAAATCTTGCAAGTGCAGATTTTTTATCATTAGAGTTCGATATTAACATAATAAACTGATTTGGATGGACCGAAACCTCTTCTTTGTCGATGAAAACATCTTCGCCAGCATAAAAAGAATCAATAACCTGTTCATCGACAAGGTGTGTTACAAAACCTGCGAATATACTCTCCGCGTCGGGGATGACCTTTTGTGGTTTATAATCCCTACTCTCCAGCCCAAGTGCGTCGCACTTCACCCTCATGTTTATATCTCGCGAAACCAAGACAACATTCTTGTTTTTATTTATTTTCTTTTCTGAGAGAGCCGTGGCGATAATTTGGTTGTCTGAATCTTCCAGGTTTAAATCATCAGGCAAGGCGAAAGGATCGTAACTTCTTACAACCAAAGAGTTTGAATATTCAGTCTCCACTCCCTCACAGAGGTTGCCCACCTCTCTCAGTGAATCTAAATATCTAATAAACTTTCTTGCTTGAACGCCGGCTGGGTCTTGCCTTTTCTTGTTCTTGTCTATTTCATCTAAAACTTTAAGAGGTATGACTATTGTTCCATCTGAAAATGAGCTAACGCAATCTGCGTCTGTGAGGTAAACCGAGGTATCTAGTATGTAAACACTTTCCAAAGTAAAATCCTTGTACTATATTTTAATTAGTGCCCTGTCCCTGTTTCACCCATCTTGTCGGCATTGATTTAAAAATATTTTGACCTTGAGTTGACTCAGTGGCGAAATTCAGATTGTGATATTCAACCACAATCCTTGTATCTATCGGTGCAGGATTATAAGAACCTATAAGGTAGGAAATACCAGCACATAAAAAAAATATTTTCATAAATTTTCTCCTATTTTAAAAAAAGCTATTCTTAAGCTATATTTAATATATAGGACTTTTTATGAAAAAATTTATCATTACATTTTTGCTATTTTTAATCACGGCTGGGTCTGGATGTACTCTGTCAAAAACAACTCAAACCAAAGCTACACTACCTACTGAAAATTTTGTAAAGATAATAAGGAAGCTAGAAATTCTAGATTGTGAAAAAATAAAAAACAGCCCATGCGTGCCGTCACAATTTTACTCTTCAGCTTCGGGTCTGTCCCTAGGCAGCATGGGCCAAGATAAGGGTAGTATCATAATTACTGCTGGTCATATATGTGACAGTGGAATCAGCGAAGAGACTCTAAAACTGGTTAAAACTTACAAGGTTACAATTTCTGTTATTTCCGTTAGCGGTGAGGAATTCCTCTCTTCTGTTTTGATATCTACCGACGTGTCTAAAACTAAACGAGATTTATGTCTATTAAAAGTCCCCGACCTAGAGACAAAACCTGTCAAGATTGCGACAAAGGATCCTAAAATCGGTGACGAATTGTACAACATTGCCGCGCCGCGAGGCGTATTCCACCCTCCGACCGTGCCAATATTCAAGGGGATTTTTAGTGGACCAGTAGATTCAACAAATGTGCTTGCGACCATACCTGCTGCTGGGGGGAGTTCCGGAAGCCCAGTACTCAACGAAAAAGGCGAATTAGTTGGGATCCTCTTTGCTGCCGTGCCAGAATTTCCAAACATCAGCCTCTCTTCGAATAGGGTGAGTACTGTTTCTTTTATTTTAGAAGGGGTCAGGATCCTTAAATCTGAAGCCAAGAATTAAGTCTTTTGTTCTTCAGTTCTTTTATCTTCTCAAGGCGAGATGCGAAAGCTAATTTGTTACACTTCTTGGCAAAATCAATTTGCTCCTCCAACTCCTGAATTTCAAGCTGGATTTTTACAATGCTCTTTCTTCTGTCCTTCATTTTTTCACACTTCTTCCTCTTTTTTTAATTTTTCTATATTTGACATACAGAATATACCTAGATGCTATAGAAGACACATGTGATCCGGGAGGTGCTGCAGAGGGATGCCAATACACTGTTTCCACTCGGGAGGCATCTAACAATTTTAAAATTGCAGCAAGTGACAGCATATTAACGGCTATTCTATACACGTCTTCCGTGTATAATCTATGTGATGGGTAACTCGCTTTCACGAGCTCATCGTCGCCTAAAACCCCCTTTATAAGTCTAAGAGATTCCTTTTCCGTTACCGATCGATAAGACTCCACTACTCAATCACCTCATCAACCAGTCCGTAATTAAGGCATGTTTCGGCGTCCCACCAAATGTCTCTTTTCAAAATATCCTCAAGAACATCATCTGGAATCCTGGTGTGCTCTTTATATATCCCTTTAATCTTTGTCATTAGCATCTCTGAATTTTCCATATCGTCTTTCATTTCTTCAAACTTCCCCCACATATGTCCTGACAATTGGTGGATAAGCATGCATGAATTTTTATGCATCTTTCGATGGTGGCCACAAACCGACATCAAAGTTGCTGCCGAGGCGGCACAGCCCTCAACTATTGTTTCAATTGGGACCTTGGAGGTCTTAATATAATCTACGGCCGCGAGGCCGGCGAAGACAGAACCACCATAACTGTTTATATGTAGTGAAATCTTTCCAGGATCATGACTGTATGTTGATGCGCGTATCGACAAGGTTGTGGACATACTCGCAATAGATTTATTCAATTTTAAAATTTTTGGTCTACTGACTGACGAGTAAAAATAAATTCTATTTCCCGTCGTCTCGACCACATTAAAATCGTCCGAATCGCTGTTCTCATAGGGTATGCTTCTTTTCTTATCTTCCAAACCCCAATTATAATCTCTCATTTGTTCTCCTGTTTAGTGGGCCCCCGCGGATTTGAACCGCGAACCTGCCGGTTATGAGCCGGATGCTCTAACCTATTGAGCTAGAGGCCCGTACTTACTTTATATTATATTACATTTTCTGGTAAATTTCAATTAGTTTCTTGCGTATTGTTGTTCTGAGTCCAGGATTAACTTTGAGAGCCATTGGCATTAAATTGTGCCTTACGTGGTTTCTGACGTAGTTGACTTCTTTATTTGACGGGTCCTCAATCCATTGAACATTTTTTTCTTTTGCATATTTCTCAATAGATCTCCTTTCTGTCATCAAAAACGGACGATATATTTTACCGGATCTTGCATATGGTATTAGCTTACATTTTCCATGCAGCGCTGACATTACCCACGTCTCTACGACGTCATCTAAATGGTGACAGGTTATAACAAACTTAGACTTACTTCTCTCTAAAAATTTATACCTTTCATCCCTCCAAAATTCTTCCATGGAGCGCCGACCCTTTGTGCCTTTGATTTTTCCAATAACCAAATCCATGTTTTGTTTCGACGCAAACTCTTCCACAAAGTTTTGTGCATTTCTTGAGTGCGCTGTGTCATGATCAAAATAAGCCAAATTGATTTTACGCTTACCTTTTTGTAAAAAGTCGACAACGACCATGGAGTCCACACCTCCAGAGCAAGCAATTGTCACTTCTCTTGGGATTTTACCAATAATGCGAATCATGTGATAATTATACTAAAATTCCAACCTTTTGTCAATATTGATTTAATCTGTTTTGTTTTTAAAATCTCTCAACTTTTTATAAATTTTTCCGTTTTCTTCTTCCAGCATCAGAGCATATTCTAACACGGGTTGATATTTCAAATTAGATACAAGAAAACCAGATAGAAATCCCAAATAACCCAAAAAACCGAAAAAGCATAAAAACACCAAAGCACTAGATAGTCCAATTTTGATCTTTCTAACTTCTGGTAGTATTTCCATTTAATCTTTTTTTATGTGCATAAACAAGTACATCATTATTTGCGCTGGGCCAGAAACAACACCTTCTGGTTTTCCCTCTTCATCTGCCACGAGCATGCTCGGGACAGCACTAAGCTCCGCTGCTTGGAACAGGCGCGCTGCCCACAACTCATCAAGATTCAACACCACCACCTTTTCTAAGTAGTTGGTGTTTTTTAGAGCTTTAATCAAGCCCTTGCACGACGAGCACCACTCAGCGCTAAATATGATATATTTTTTTTCTTTGGAGTCAACTAGCGTTTCTAGGTCACGTTGGGATGAATATATTGGACTGGCCCGGTGAACCTCTTTTCCTTCATATGTGACTACCAGTTCTGCATTTCTACGTTGTTCTTGCACTGATGAACAGGAAGGGATCAACATCGCAAGAAACATTAAAACAAGCAGCCTCATATTTTAACTAGTGGTTAAGGCTTATTTAATTCCAATTTGGAAATTATTTAACTATTTTCTAGATTGTATTGAGGTATGTTTATCCACTGTCCAGGATATATAAGATTAGGATCTCTTATTTGCCCGTTTGCTTTTATTAGTTCTTGGGGTAGTAAATTGAATTTTTTAGCAATCTTGTAAAGACTGTCGCCTTTTTTGACTTTATAAGACTCCTCTGAACAATCGTCTCCACACTCTTTCGCGTATCTTTTCTTCCATTTGTGACTTGACTTTTGGACTATTTTCAACTCTTCGTAAAAAAAGCTTTCAACATCTCTGTAAGCACGAGACACATCAGAATCTGTCGCTCCATATTCATATAAAAGATATCCAAGTTTATCAAACAATGACAGCAGGAGTTCCGGGATTCTAGGCTCTAACAGTTGCAGTTGTTTAATCTCTAATTCGTTTGCACGACGTTCAAAGAAGCGATTGAATTTTGGATTGTTCCAATCCGCTGGCCCATAGGCCACATAATCTATGGCGTGGGCCAATTCATGTGCCATAGTGACTGAAAGAATCATTGATGCGAACTTAGTTACTACTTTTCGAACGTGTTCCATCTCCGCGTCTGGGATCTTGTTTGTGGCTTTCTCTGTTGTCATTTTCTTTTCGTAGTCTACGTTTTCAATATATTCTTGAACTAAGGACTTAATTTTGGCCTCCATTCGAAAAATGAACCCCGACCAAGTATCGAGATAAAAAGTTATTAAACCCTTAGAGCCTATATCAGGATTAAACGAGGCCCACGCTACCCAGCCCGAGCCGGGTCGACCTGACCCGGGGTGGATAACCACCTCGGGGAAGCGGTCGTGTAAATATCGAAAAGAATCGAGATTATTTGCCGCCAAGTCATAAATTTGCGGTTTCCATTGGTTTATGGCAGCTACCATCATTTTGCGTTCATCTGGGGGTCCGAGTTCTACTTTTTGCTCAGACAGGAACTTTCGCCAATTTTCCATTATTAGTTTCATATATTAAAAAGGCTCCAATTCAAAAACAACTGTTAAATTTACCCTACCATGGTTATTTGTCGGATTAATAGATAATCCAATTACGTCATGAGCACTGAATGTCGCAGAATTCGAAAATGCTGCTTTAACCACTGTATTCGCTGTAGATAAGTCTATGGTCTGAGTTTCTGTTGCTGTTGAATTTATTTGTTCTGTTCCATCAGAAGACTTGTGAAATCCAATCTCTGTACTTCCGGGTGTTGAGTCAGACCTAATCAATACATACTTCAATATTCCATTTGATGGCACAATAAATTTATTATTAACGCCCGGTGATGAGGTCGAACCGGTATCAACGGGTCTAATGAACACTTTATTATTGGAGCTGTTTGCAGTGTATTTTGCATTAAAAAAATGATTCAGCACCAATGTGCTTTCATCCACGTCATCGCCAGTAACGGTATTGTCTCTTATTTGACTTCCTTTTATTCCCATGTTTTAATTAGTCTCCTATAAACTTCATTTGTCAATCGCTCTTATGTAGCTTATATTTCTGCTTAATTGGTTTACTGCTGGGTGTCTTATCAAGGCCCCTTTCCGAGGTGAAGCCAGAACTCTGATCGTTAAAGTCAGGATTATTTCTTCTTGTTTTGTTTCCATAGGGTGTGAGCAATTTACACATTGCCGAGAAGCCCTCTTCTTCCACGTTGCTGCCTGCTAAGTTTGCTATAATATCAGCAACTCCAGCAAAAGGTATGTCGAACGGCATCTTGCAAGTTAATGCAGAATATTTAACAAATGCTTCTTCGTACTTTCTTCTCTCTGAGTGTGATTCACTTAATCTATCTAGCTGATCTTTGAAAAGGCTCCACACTTGAGACGTTGGAGGATTAATTATTGACTCGCCAGTAACGGGCGATTTGGGGTTCTTAACCCCCGAGGCATAATCGTGTATTGCCAGGATAAGCCCAAGCTCTTGGTCTGTGTAGTTTGAGGTCTTGTTAAACCATTTGCCCCAAGTGCCAGGAACCTTAACCTCTCTGCCGTTGATATTTAGAGTTTGTAAATACCTAACATCAACATCTTCGCTTCTCGTCAGAGAGAGAAATTCTCTCCAATTTTCCATTATTAGTTTCATATATTAAGTAGTTATTTAAATAAGAAAAGTTGGTGGAGGTGGCGGGAGTTGAGTATTAACGGATTATCGCGATGTTACGATCGTATACAGTTCAACTTCAAGATTATCAGCAAACGGTTTTCTACCAGAAAAAAAGTTATCAATTCTTCTAATTCCTCCACCGTCAATCCAGTGATCTGTAGCCTCACATGGTTTGAAATTTTTGATGGTTGTGTTGATATAAATCCCCCTGTTTGGGCCTTCGTTCACTATATTGATACCAATGTCTAAATTTTTATAATTCGATTCTAGCCACACTTCTGAAAAAGCGATTGCGCCATGGCTTGCTATAGCCACATAAAGATCATCCTCTTTTTGACGGTACTCTTTAATTAACCTATTCAATTCATCAAAACCAATGCTGGATAGTATCTTGAACATAGTTCCCCCACTAGTATTGAAAGATTGATCAATAACAGTTGATGCTATCTTGTCTATGGGCCCACATTTGTTAGATGTGTGTGTTTGCTTGCTTGCAGATACTACAGATCTCTTACAAGATTCAATGTGATCTTTTTTTATAATATCGCATGCCTTAGTGATTTGCTGAAGGTCTATAGGCTTCTTGGGAGTTTCTGCTAAGAAGTTGCGCCAGCTTTCCATTATAAGTTTCATATATTAAATAGTCATTTAAAAAGAAAAGTTGGTGGAGGTGGCGGGAGTCGAACCCGCGTCCAGAACATCTCAAATAATACGTCGTTCACAAGGTTGGCCGGTTTTGAATAGACCCGGCAACTATTTTACTTATTTTCTATTGATAAAGCCCATAAGCTTTTCTGCAACTATAAGAACATCTTCAGTTACATACGGGTTAACAGGTTCTCTGTTGCCCTCTGGCTTGAGGTGTTCATTTTCAAACTGCCTCTGGACTCTATGCTCTAAAATCCCAATTGCCATTCCCAATAGTTCTGTTCGCAGCTCGTAGCCGCTCTTTGTTGAATTACCCATGATTATTTCTCCTTTGTTTGTGTGTATGTGTATAAAACACATGGGTTATTAATACGACTTTTGGTTAACAAGGGAAGTCGCCACCCCCGCAAAATTAGGCCGCTAAGGCAAAATCCTGTAGCTCGACATCGTCGTTAGCATTTATTGTTTTTCAGCGTTTTTACAGAGACCGTCGCTGCCCTCTGCCTTGCACGTATCATTATCCTTACCCTGTCGATACCAGTCACCCCCGTTACTTGCAGCAGTCTTCACTACACTTGCAACATGGACAGCATTGTTTGTTTGTTTTATTCATAACAGTTACCTCCTATATTAATTATATACCAAACACTTTGTTTGTAGTAATTAATTCTATTGTTTCTTTTGGGCCATGTACATTATACCACTCAAATGCAAGAGTCGTCTTTTTCAACTCTCTTATTATACCATAATCGTTACCACCGGGCAAACATTTATCGCCCACAAAAACAATTTTTTTGGCACCTAAACCCTGTAAATGGTGAATTACTTGCCCTTTATCTGAGCCTTTCTGTATTATGTCTATTGAAATTGATCCTCCGACACTAGCTTCTAACGTAGGGTATCTATTGTTCACAAAGTTAGCTAACTTTATTCGTTCATTCACACGATTGTCCCAATTAAAATACTCCTTTCTCTGCTCAGTTGAGGCGTTTCGACCAACAACGGAAAAATTTAACATACCGGTCCTTTCCTCAAAATGATTGCCAGTCCGATAAGGAAAAAGGCTATTATTTAACAAGGTGTTCAACTCTGTTTTCAAATCTTTCGGTATTATAAAATGATGTTTTCTCGTTATTTCACCTGTTGGCTTCCTCGTTTCGTTTCCCATGCAACAATAGATTGATTGAAAAACATCTAAAACTTCTTGACCTATTTGTTCTTTCGTTTTAGCAAAATCAGACCCAGTTGAAATAAAACATTTCTTATCTTTAGCCCAATTAATGAATTCTTCTTTATGTTCTTCTTTTATTTTTTGTCTAGGCTCTGTTAAAGTCCCATCAACATCAAACACATAATGTATCATTTATCTATCCAAATATTCATTAAGGTTGTACTTTCTTACATAGTTTTTTAACTGAGATTTTGATAAGCCCAATACTGCTGCTGCTTCTTTGTGAGACGTGGTGGAGGATAAAGCAAACATTATTATAGCTTCTTTAGCTATGTTATTAATGTTACTCCATATTGGGAAACCATATAACTTCCCTTTTACTAAATTAGCAGAGCTTTCTAATTTCAAAGCTATTAATTCTTCTATTGTAAGAAGTGATAATTTATTTTCAAAATCATCATTTATTTTATTTTCTTTTCTTAAAGTTCGTGTTATGCTTTGATCATAATTTTTTCCACGAAGTCTTTTTTGTATCTTTTGTTCCAACTTTTTAACCAACCATCCGACCAAGGATATCATGAAAAAAATGCAAAGTCAAGATTTAATTTCTAGAATAATCATCTTCAATTCTTACAACATCGTCTAATTCGGATGTACTAACTTCAATGATATCAACATCCCCAAAGTTAGCACAAAATCTATGAACCATACCTGGCTTAACATGAAATGTTTGACCTTTAGTAAGTTTATGTTTGATAATATTGTCATCTTTACCTTCTTCTACTACTAGTGTACCATATAATACGAAGATTGTCTCCTCTTTTTTTACATGATATTGACGAGATAGTTTATGACCACCTCTAATAGTAAGTATTTTACCGGCATATTTATTTGTTTCTGCCCATATCAATTCACTGCCCCATGGCTTTTTAACTTTTCTACTCATAATTCTATCTCCAAAAAAAAGGGGGCCGAAGCCCCCTTGTAGAAATTCAACGGTAATTATACCGCTGGATCGTTATCTGTATCTTCAACTTTCCAAGCCAAAGTCCAACCTTGATGCATTGTGTCGCTTCTGCCAGCTGTGCCTGAAGCACATACTGCCCATTGCACAATGACACCTTCATCGTTGGTAGCATCAAAGATTCTCTCAACGAGCACCGAAGTATCATCAGTGTGTCCGCACAATCTCAAGTCAGCTAACTCCTGGCCACCTATAGGTGTAGAAGTGCCGTCAGCTGTAACAAACACCTTGACATAATCGTCATCAGCATCAGCATCATTATCTGTCCCATGAAGATTGCCCTTGGCATAGAATGTAATCTTTTTACCATCAGCCCAACTTCTTGGTTTGATGCGCAAGTACTTTGGTGTAGCGTGTGAGCCTGCGGCATCATCATACTCGCCAACATACTGGGCATGTGGTCCGTTAGGGCTATAAAGAATACCCTCATCAGCGTCTAAAACCGTAGCTGCAGCTACACTGGTATTGGAGTCATCTTTTGTCCAGAAGTATCTCCTAGAATTTGCCAAAGGCAAACCACCATGTCCAGCAGTAAAGTCGTACGTACCTTGGCCAGCCTTGACTAGTTTTGTACCGTCAGAGTCTCCGGCGCCCTTGAGATCAACAACCATTTGTATCTGCCCTGGGCCTGCTTTTGTTGCCTCAAGCAGCAAACCGGCATCATCAGTACCTTGAGGGTTTTTAACTTTGGTTGCCTTAACATCAAGATCCAGGCCAGCGGCCACAATAGATCCGACGGCTGTAACACAACGGGCATGCGCCGCTGGATTGTCAAAAGCGTGAAAAAGCAGACCGATACCAGTAGCTGGATCGTTGTCGGTCAAGCCTTTAGCACCAAAAGCGACCATGTTCTCAGCAGGCACAGTATAAGAAGTTGTACCATCGGTTATCACAGTCTCTCCAGGTGCATTTGGTGCACCATCTTTTTGAACGATTGACAGCCCAAGAAATTTTTCAACACCTGTGGAACTCAACTCAGCAGGTATTTTAAAGCCGATATTCATTATAACAGTATCATCCGCCACTGTACCGACAACATCTCTAAAGTCAACACCATTTTCCATAAAGATACCAACATCCGCATCCAGTTGCACTGCAGAGCCAAGACTCGATGGTCTCGCTGCAAAATTATCGAGCTTTACTGCTCTGTTGTCAAATGCCGTGTTGGCGACGACAGAGCCTTGGCCAAAGGGTCGTTGCGCACCATCATATCTTCTCATTCTTAAATCTAATAAATTTTTAACGAAGCCTGAGACTTGCTTCTGGTCATCCGTAAGTGCCGTCGCACCCAACAGCTTGCCCAAGCTTCTTCTTAATTTTCTTTTTCTTGCACTAGGCATAATATTATCCTCCCGGGGTAAGTTTGTTGCTAGCAAACTAAATAGGCTTTTACTGTATATAAAAGAAGTAAATGTTGGTCAAATTGAATCTAAAATAGCATCAATTAGTTTGTTTTTTGTCATCTTGTTAGCTTTTGCCTTAGAAAATTCACACTTTTCAATTGCGATTTCTACAAGTTCTGACTTTTTCAGCGAAACTAGATCATTAGTTGTAAGATCTTCTGGTTCTTCCTGGGCTTCGACTTCAGTCTCAGGTTCCCAGAAAAACAAACCTTCTTCTGTTGTAGGTTCGACACTAGGTTCCTCTATCTGCTGCAAAGCAGGTTCTGGGTTGTTTTCTTGTACGACTTCTTGTGTTTCTGTGGTGTTGTCACCTACCACGACAAATCGTCCTTTTCTCATTGCTCTTTTTCTTGGGTTAGCCATGGTTGTCTCCTTTATTCAGCGGCTTGTTGAGTTTGTTGATCAAATGGTGGTGCCACGCCCATATCTGGCGGTGGAAAGCCACCCATGTCGGCACCACCCATGCCCATATCATCTGGTGGTAGTGCTTCATCTGCAGCGCCAGCTGCATCTTGATATTCTTGATTTGTGGGCTCCTGTATAACTCTTTGCAACTCTTTCTCCCACTTGTCGAAATACAACTTGAGATTTGCTATTAAGTAAGATTCAAACATTGCCAAATCATCAGGATGGTTTAGGCGCGCATAATACGGCACTATATTGCCTTCGATTTCGTCGTAAACTTGGTCTGCAGTGTCGCGACCCGTAGTGTCTCCGCCGGCTATTGATCCCCTACCTTCGTCTGGATCCTCTTCTCCACCTGGAATTTCGGGTGACACATCTTCAGGAGCCTGGTCCTGATCGTCACCATATGCATCGGGCATGTCTATGAATTGACTTCTTAATTGTTCTTCCTCACCAGGTTTGATATCTCCCGCGTCAGGCGTCACATCAACCTGAATTCTCTGCTCAGTGAGTTTTGCTTTTTGTTTTGGTTTCCCGGCTTGATCGTTTAGTCGAAGTGTCTTTAAAGTCTCTTGAACCCAAGTTACAATATGCGCCCGAAAAGATCTTCGCTGTTCTGGATCTGTAGTCATTAATTTGTATGTTGTTCTGAGTGTTGATAACATACTAGTGTTTTTAAACAATTTTCTAAGAAAATTCATTCCTGTATTTTCATGTGGGTCCGCCTCAGGATCCTCAGCAGCTACTTCTAAAATCAAGCTTCTTATTACTTTTCTAATTCTGTTTTCCTTTTGAAGAACAATTTTTTGTGCAAAGGCTTCTAGGGCAGAGTCGATTTCGATTTGATCTTTGACGGTTCTTATTATTTTTCTAATTTGCTTTCTTAGTTTTTGTTCTTCAAGGGTCATTTCTTCTCTCCTTTCTTTAAATAGTCTTCTCCTTCGGAATCTTCGAAGACATTTGTCTCATTCGGAGGTCCCCAAGCACCATTGACGTGCCCACCTAAGCCGGCGGCTACAGCACTGGTCTCTTCTAAGTTTTCCTCGTCGATAGGTTCTTTGACGATACTGTGAGGTTCGTGATGTATCTGCCCGGCACTGTCGTACTCTCCTGGGGGCTTTAGTATTATCCTTATGCTTCGGCCGTTTTTTTGCATTTCCCCAAGAGCTCTAAACACGTTTGAATTAGGCCAGCCACCTCTTTTTTTTGTAAATGGAGGAGTGTTTTTTTGACCTCCATCGTCAAGGAGTGTGCTATGGGCTTTTTTTGTTCTTGTCTGAGCTATTCCTGGATTTTTAACTGTTCCTTGCCACCTCTTTTCTTGCAATAATCGCTCTTTGACGAGGTTGTATAGTGTTTCATATAGTGGCGTGGGGGCAACAGCCCCACCGAAATCACACTCAGACGCACTAGTCATGAGGTTCCATATTTCTTTAGCAACTTTTGAATTTCTAACCACGGTCTTGGAGCCAAGTTCAGGCTTGTTTTCATCCACGGGGCCCCTTGTTACGATATGATCGGGGAAGAACTCTATTATTCTATCGTCCCCACGGCAAATCATTTTTCGCATTTCAGTGCCGCTAATTCCTGACCCAAACATGGGAACAGTGATAGATTGAAAGCCGATGCCTGATTGTTGTCCGGCGCGCTCCATGCCTGAAAATCTTGGGTCATCTTGATCCTTCTCTCCTTTTGCAGTAATTATAGTGTCTCCTTTATGAAACTTCATAGGATCACTGTCATCAACATCGCTCATGGAATCGTACATCCACTTTATAGGACTGACACCTGGGGCTAGAACTTGGATTTTTGAAACATCCATCTCAGGGTCAGAATTGAAATACAGATCCCAAATCTTTTTAGACATTTGATCGTCAATTTCTACTGTAGTTTCCCCTGCAGATTCTGACCTGGACTTGTTTCCTACTAATATGATCATAAAATCGGGCCTAGAACGCTTCCACAAGGCTTTTGCTGCCATGTAGTGGCCCATATGAGGAGGCTTGAAGCCTCCGGGCATGATCGCGATCTTACGCCCCTCAGAATCGAAATCTAGTAGTTCTTCTTCTGACGGTTCCTGGTCGGAATCTTCGTCATATTTTTCAAAAAACATTTCAACATCTCTCTTGCCAGAGCCAGACCTACTAAAGCGACCAATCCCTAGCATTTGATTTATAGGGGCAAATTGACCTGTAAATTTGTATGTGTGTCCGTTGTGATCAAAAACCAGACCCTCCACAGCAGTAGAGATGTTGTTAATAGCAGCGATCAGTTCTTCGTCGTTAAATACCAAATCCAAATCTTCCCGATCTTCGGCAGTGCTCATCTTCCTTAATTGTTTTTTAATGGCTGTTAGATTCTTCTCGTCTATAAAACTGGAGCTCCACCCTCCTTCGTCTTGTGTTCCCCGTATCTTTTGGATGTGTGAAGTCATTTTGTTTTTCAGTCGATCGGCTGCAGCCGCATTGTTGGCTATATACAAGCTCTGGAAACCTTGCAATACTGCTACGGCAAAATTGTGCACAATCATTTCAATTGGGTGTATTGCCTGCTTGACAAGGTCTGACATTGCCTCTCTATCAAGGAGAACGTCTTTTATACTCTGCTTGACTGACTCGTCTCCTAAAGGTGCAATAATTTCACCCACTTTCGCCATTGAGGGGGTATACCCAGGATTTCGAGCTCTATTGACAGCTTCGTCAGTTATTTTTCCAAGTATTGGCGAATTAGCTAGTTCGGGAATGATTCTGAGAATTCGTTCTTCCATGCTGGCAGCTATAAATTTTATCAATTGGTCGCCATCCCCCAGGCCATACCTAGAGAACAAGTTTTCCAATTTGGTTTTTGCTAATGTGTAATAATCTCTATCAATTGCTACATTCTTAAAATTTACTATAGCGTTTACAATTACAGAAGGAGTCTTTGATCCTTCTGCTGAGTCGCTAGTAGACTGTTGCATCCTTAAAGCCTTGTCAAGCATTTGAGACTTTTTGTACGCCTCGGACTTGCTAAAACGCTCAGATTTACCCCCTGGGCAGACTTTGGTGTGATTGACATAGTGAATTACCAAGGTTTGCTGATCGTAATCTACAACGTTTGGGCTTCGTGGGTCCATGACCTCACAATTGTAAAAAGATCGACAACCCTCGTCGTCTACAAAGTAGTCAGCTGGCATGCCAGCCGCTACTTGTTCGAAATTTCTCATAGCATCATAGAAAGCCTGTACCACGCCGGCCCCCTCGGGTGTTGCATCCAGTCTCATCTTTTTTGCTTTTTCTTTTATGTCTACATATTCTGCTTTGGTAATGCCGTGAGGATCCAGACCTTTCTTTTCGCGGTCTTGCATTTCAATCTTGGCGAGCCTGGCAGCCCTGGTTTTACTAGTGCCTTGCTCTTGAAACTCATCTCTCAATTCTTCGTAACGTGTTTTTTGAAGCTTTTTTAGCATTCTTTTAAAATGTTTTTCTTCTCGGTCGACCGTAAAGTAGTTCCGCATAGCATCTTTGTCGATACCGCCAAGCTTGGTGTGGGCTTTGATTCGGATCCCTAACGCATGCTGGCTTGATGGGTCATAAGACACCAGAAGGTTTTGTCCATCAAGTTTTTCGGTCACATCAATGCCCGGAAAATTATTAACAGCCAGCTCTAATATTTCTATCAAATCACCTAGAGTTGAAGAGAGGTTTTCATATGGGTGCATCATATGATCCCCACCTTCACCTCCTTCAAGTAGAAGTTTGCGAAGCATTATTTTTCCTCTAAAAGCTCTAGTTTTCTTTCTAGAATAGAGATCTTGTTCTCTAAATTGGAAGTAACTCTTTGGATATTTTGCAATTTTTCTATCGCCTGGTTCAATTTAAAAGAGCTGTTCGGCGAGGTATTTATAACCTCTTGCAAAAGGGATGTCACAGCCTCAATGCTAGATTCAGATATAGTGTTGTTTGTTTTTCCCCCACTCACGAGAAAGTTTCTAGTAATGGAATTCAACTCTGAATAGTTCATTTTGTCCATTCCTTGAGTAGTTTCTTAAAAAGTCTTTCATTCCTTGGGCCAAAGCGTCTTTCATATAAAGCCTGCTCTTTCTCTGGTGTATTGGTGCCGGTAGTTTCGACGACACTTTCTTCTTTATCTTCATCTTCGCCTTCGTCTTCGTGAACCCGGTCAGTCGCGAAACGATCTTCGTTCCCATCGAACTGTTCTTCATTTCCAGTTCGAAGAGCCTTGCCTCCTTCTTCGAGTTCGTCCTCTTCCATGGATTTATCGTGCGGGCAACCACCCTCATGCAGTCCCCCTTTTCCACCACAGCTTTCACAAACTGCGTTCTCTCTCACCATTTCAAATTCTTTAAGGATACTTTCCATGAGGTCCTCTTCGAACGTTGGAGTCGTTGGAGACGGTCCATGATCCAGGGGACCCCCAGCTGCGGGCGGGAGTCCCATTTCATCTGGCCCAGGCATGTCCCAGACTTGCGGCTCGTCCTGGTCCCAAGGTTGGGGTTCGGCCGGGGCCTCGTCCGGTTCCCAATTATCAAATTCAAAATCTGGCGGGTAAAGCACGTCAGGGTCCTGGTCTATTGGTGTCGTGGCCGCGGCGTCTTCTTCCATATAATGAGCAGCATGCTGTTCGTTTAATGTGCTTCCCAAGACTTGGCGAATCATATTTGCTAATTTACGTTCGGTTATCATTATGTTTACTCCTTGAAATTGTTGTTTTAAAGCATCTTCCCAGTCTCGGAAAATGATGTTACCTAATAAATAGGCTTGTTTTTCCATTTTTCTCATATGAGGATCTTTTTGAGCGTACCCTGGGCCGTGATATTTTCCCTTACCTAGTTCCCCAGTCAAGTTTTGCATGTGGTGGACTGCCTCGTGAGAGATTGAACGCAAAATATCTTTAGGGTGTCTACCTGTTATAAAAATTGTGATCTCATGACCACCAGGATCATAATAGGCTGTTTTACCAAAGACGTTGTTTGCATTATCTGAATCGTCTTGAAAAAATAATTTAGGTGGCCTTTTCCATTTTAGCTGCTTACCACAGTGGGACAGCAAATTGTTAGCTATATCTTGTAGGGTTTTCATTCATCATCTTCCCAAGAGTCGTCCGGAATACACCCCAGGATCTGTCCGGTTCTGGGGTCTGCGTACGGTACATGCCTGTCTGGGCATCGATTGGCGGCTTTGACCTCCGCTGCTGGTGTACCCCTCGTGGGCTCCTCCGGTCTTGGGTTGTCTCGAACAAGGGCTTTTGCCTGTTTGATGATTGCCTTGGCTTTCTCGGTGGTTCTGTGGGCCCCAGTGGTTATTGCCCAAATTCCACCGTCAATCTCAGGTGCAACGCCCATTATCTGCAATCTTCGATACATAAGAGCTTCATGAAAAGCACCTCCATACTTATTAATCTCTTGCTCCAGTTCTGGGACGTTGCGATAATTAGTCAGATCAAATTGAGCCTGATAGATTTTCTGGTTATAGGCTTCTTTGTCAACACACTCCCCAGTAAACTGGTTGACTATTTGTCTTTGATATGAACAGGCCTTTGTGACAACATCTGGCCAAACTGTTACACACCCTTCTGTGCGTTTGATCATACCTATTTTACCGCAGTCTAGTGGAGACCGTTTGTCGAACTTGCCAGTTTCCAGCGCTTTTTCTTTGCTGCCCATTACACGAATGATTTCTTGTCGATCCTGAAGAAACTCAGCTCTTTGTTTTTGTGCTGTGGATAGATTCATATTGGCATCGTCAAGATGTTTTTGAAGTTGTTTTAAGTTGCCCAATCCCTGGTTCAGGCGATATTGGTTAACAACTTGTCTGGCTTTCTTTTCAAGGTCGATAATCTGCCGTATTTCATATGCATCGCTGATCATTAACCTTCGTTGTAATTCGTTGAAAAACCTTGCTGCCTGATTAAGCTTGGTGGCTGTTACAACCCGTTCGAGCAATTGTTCCAATTTTTGCCTTTCTTGAAGTTTGGCTATAGATTGTGCTCCAACTAGTACATCCAAATCTTGTAGTTTTTGTTTGTATTCTTTAACAGCGTTTATAACTTTCATTAAATCTTCTTGTTTTACTTGGCCTATACGTAACCTTTCAAAAGACTTTTTAGAAATATTATACTCCTTGAGAACGCTCTCGATTGCGTCTTTGGTTGCTAGCCCTCTTGCATGGGTCTCATCGGAGCCCATTTCAGTATATTGTCGCATTCTGTCACGTATTTCCGGCTCTTCTGGGCCGATGGTGATTAATTGCCGCAAAAAATATTTAGCATCTTCGGCGCGGTCGGGGTTGTCGAATTCCCGGCGCCTGGCGGCATCACCGCCGGAAGAGATAGAGCCGCGGCGTTCGCGGCCGACCTGTATCATTGCGTTGTCTAGGAGCTCTTCTCCCTCCGCAATCATTCGCTTCATTTCTTTATCCAGGTCCTGCAACAGTTTTGTTACGTGTGCTATATCGTATCCATAATTCATTAGAAGTTTGTCAAACACTTTCCTAATGTTTTCAGGCAACTCTTTTATACCAACAATAGCGTCAGGGTTTATTTTTTCTGGTATTTTAACGCCGTTTTTTGTTTGCATTATGAACAAGTGAGAACTTATAACAAATTGCTCCATAGGATTTTTAACTCGAAAGTTAACATAAAACGTGTTACCTTGCCTGTCGCGAAGACGTTGACACCCTATATAGCCCATACCTATCTTTGGAGAGTCTGGATCTTGACTTTCCGCTTCGTGGGGCCCAACGACACCCGGGTCGATGCCGGCTGGTGTGGCATATGTCCCTCTGGCAGCTCTGACTTCGTCGGGCATGCCCGGGTCGAGATCTTCAGTACCCGGCGGCATATTTGCAATGTCCAGTCTGCACTCTGATGCCGGCTGTGGCTTAAATGTTTTAAGTCGTTCTAGGGCCGCGGCCAGATCTATGTTATATTGTTCTATCGCCTTTTGATCATCAATTGTTTGTTTTTTGGTTTTAGGCTTCCCGCCCATGAAGTAGTATGTAGGTATACTTGCCGGTGGCATCTCCACCCCGGCATCACTTACTGCTTTTCTATATTGTTCAACACCAGAACTATGTCCTCGGCCGATGGTGGGGGTGCCATCTTTACCCCTTGTCGCGCCGAGCCGATAACGCATTTGTGGGATTCTCACATCGGGCTTCCCATCGCCGTCGGGGTCAGGGTAGATGGGGTCGTTATCGTAGGTGACTTGGTCGCCCTGTTGTTCTTTTAGTTGTTGTTTTAGTAGTTCAACTAGTTCGTCTTCCAATATTATCTTCATCAAAAAAACTCCTCACTATCTAATTAGCACTCTGTAGAACAAAACTCTTCTTTATGAAACGAAAGACTCGCTCTTTCCTATGCTTGTCTTAAAGGGCCCTCGATTTAACACGTCATCAGTAGTGCTCCCCACTGTTGTCTGCCCTCGTATTGATGGAGGGCCAGCCACTGACAGTCGTAGTGGAACAGCCACGTCTTGCACTGTTGAGCCTGCCGAAGACACTGTGAACTCATTCATATCGCTGAATGCACTGTATGGATCATGCAGATGTTGACCTTTAGTTACTGTAATAGTACCCCCGGAGTCATGCGCAAGGGTAACAATGGCTGGGCTCACACTAGTGTTTGCAGTTGCTGTTATGTTGATTGCCGTCCCTGTGCTTGTGTCGTTGATGGCGGTGGCCAATCGCGTTGCCACCGTATTGTCATCGGGCCCCCCACTCATACTGACAGCATCGGCAGTACTCAGGCTCATCGAGAGGTACACTATTCGAGTATTTGTACCATCATTGATTGTGAACCTTTCGTAGGTAGCACTTTTAGAACTTCCAGTATAATTTGCTCCATCGTAGGACCCACCATTGGTAGTTATAGTAAAGTTTCCTGTACTTATGGTCTTGGTATGTTGCCTTTGAAGGTCCACAAGATAACTTAAAGAGTAGTCTGATCTTATATTGTCTATTGGCTCTGTCATATATTAAATAGAATCTTTTCGAGAAGAAAACATTACATTTATATCTTTTTTGACTAAATGATGCTGTAGCCAATATTGCATATCTTCTGATTTTTCAAATTCGTATAAGTCTAGGCCCGAAAACAAACACCAACGTTTTACCTCATCTAGGACATCAAGTTTATTGAAAACTAGCTTGTTCACGCCATTCAAATCTACGGCGCGCGTGAGAAGGTCAAAATCCATCCAGTTTACTTGCCTTTCTCGGCCTGTTGTTGACCCATATTCT